>Ga0172373_10001666_pt1 | contig 35641 bp, 44 predicted proteins | sample Lak10m_2_FD_114546 | JGI IMG/M metagenome (GOLD analysis project Ga0172373, IMG submission 114546) | Freshwater microbial communities from Kabuno Bay, South-Kivu, Congo - kab_092012_10m | ecosystem: Environmental > Aquatic > Freshwater > Lake | place: Democratic Republic of the Congo...
GGCCGTCCTCGGCCCGCGTAGCGTAAACACGGTCTTCGAGAAGAAGTCGCACGCGACCATGGTTTCCATGTGTGCCCGGATGAAGGTGGTCCACGGCAGGGCAGGCTTTTTCTTGCGCCTCTCAGGGCTCGGGTGGATGCCCGCATCATTGAGGATGCGCTTGATGGAATTGGCGCCGGCATAGAGCCCGAGCTTTTTCAGCTCGCCTGCGATCCGCTTGTAGCCCCAGAGTAGGTTCTCAGAGCCAATGCGGACGACAACGTCGCGCAGTTCTTGGGTCAGGCGTGGCCGTCCCACGGCCTGAAAGGTGCGTCCACCACGCATCTGGGCGAGCCACCGCTTGTAGGTCGCGGGCTTTGCCACTTCTATCAGCCCGTCGATATCATGCCCGCATTCTTCCCCGATGCGCAGTAGTTCGGCTTTCTCAGTGGGCGACAAGATAATCCGCTCTGTCGGAATGCGGGCCCGCAAGATCGCGATCTGGGCCTTCAGTAGTCTGAGTTGCGCGTTGTGTCGCGGCATGAAGAACTGGTTCAGGAAAACCAAGAGCAGGGATATGGTCGAATTCATCTTGCCGGGCTCCACCACGGCGCTTAAAAAATGCCGCTATGTCAACGTGATGGGGCTCGCTTACATTTTGGCACCCCTCTCAGGGAAGGCAAAAAGCGCCGAGGGCTGCGGATCGCCGACGTCAAACGCGGGCTAGGCACGCAAATGGGCCTTTCCTTTTCCGCTGATCCTCTCGACCACGACCCCGCAGGCTGCTGAACCGCGTCAGGAAGCCCTCCCAATCAACTGAAAAAATGTCGCGCAGGGTTTCGCTCTAGCCCGTAATGGCTGCCTCTGACACGGGAGATGGGGTGGATGCCGCTCTCCCAAAACGGCATCGCAATGTGCCAAGCTTGGGATGTTTACACACAAGCTACAGGAGAGGGCATCCGTGGAACAGGTTACAATCATCGGCGTTGATCTTGCAAAGAATGTATTTCAGGTGCACGGCGCATGTGGCGATGGTGCTGTGGCATTTCGAAAGAAGCTGACGCGTTCACAGTTTCAGCGCTTTATGCGGGAAGTTAATCCGTGTTTGGTTGCTTTGGAGGCGTGTTCAGGCGCTCACTACTGGGCCCGTGAGCTTGCTGCAGCCGGCCACGAGGTTCGCTTGATCGCGCCGCGCTATGTGAAGCCGTTCTTGAAACGCCAAAAGAACGATGCAGCTGATGCTGAGGCTATCGCTGAAGCGGCGCTTCGTCCAACCATGCGTTTTGTGGAACCGAAGTCCGCTGACCAACAGGCGCAGGCAGTCGTGTTTCGCACACGCGAGCAGTTCGTAAATCAGCGTACCGATTTGGTGAACGCATTGCGATCTCACCTTTACGAATTTGGTTATTCTGCTCCGCAAGGCATTCAATATCTCTCTCGCCTTTCTGATTTGGTTGAGGATGAAGGTAGCACCCTTCCAGACCCGGCACGTTATGCGTGTCGTTTGCTGCTTGAGCAGATTTCCGCGCTGAATGAACGGATCAAATCACTGCAAAAAAAGGTTTCAGAAATCAGCGTGAAGACGGGGGTTTCAAGGAAACTGCAAACGATGCCGGGTGTTGGCCCCATCGGAGCATTGGCCATTGAGACTTTTGCACCGCCTATGGATCAATTTCGTCGAGGGCGCGACTTTGCCGCTTGGCTGGGCTTGGTGCCTCGCCAACACTCATCCGGCGGCAAGCAAGTGCTCGGAAAAGTTACAAAGATGGGGCAGCGCGACATACGTCGCCTCCTGATAACGGGGGCGATGGCGGTCATTGTCGCGTGCAAACGTTTTGGCAAGCACCAAGGAACATGGGTGGCGCGTATGCTGGAGAAAAAGCCGCCGATGCTTGTGGCCGTGGCTCTAGCCAACAAGATGGCCCGTGGAATTTGGGCAATGATTACAAAGGGGCAAGACTATCAAGAACCAGTGACAAAAGTGAAAGCCTGAGTGAAAAAGGCGGAAGAACGAAGAGTTGTGAGGAAGTAACGAAAAGCATGGGCAAATGATCGAAATGATCCGGGCAGGAAAAACCAGGAACTCTCTCGGAGCTTCGAGCTCGCCGTTGGAGATTTGGATCCGGTCCGCGCATCACCATACCGGCCAGCGGCGCCACTGTCAGCCGCACGAACAGGCCTGACAAAAGTACGCGCTCGATCACATGTCCAGAGGTTCAAAATTTCCTTGCAAAACGAGCGGCATCCACAAAAGAGAGTTAGCGGCCAGGTTGGCTCCCTCCGCCAGTCATCGTTGATTTATATGAAGTATTTTCTGCAGATTCTGGCTTACCCATCATAGGGCCCATCATCCCTGATAAGCTATGCTGTCAGGATGAATTGCTGGCTTTCGTCTACCGGACGGCCTCTGCCAGAATCGTCTCAGCCTGAGCGAGCACGCCCCGAACAGCGGCGTTTTCCAGATCCGGCGGGGAATGTAACCCCTCCTTTGTCATAAGGGGGTTACATCGTTTTCGCTAAGAAGTTCGTGCGGCTGATTTCTGCTTGGATAGGGTGATTTCCCCGATCCCGGCGCGCTTCCAAAGCGAAGCAAGGCAGACCCGCGCGAATGGAATAGCTGAGAGAGGTGTCAGCATGGACAACGCAATTGGGGGGCAGGCGTCGTTGCCGGCCCGTGCCGCTTACTCTGAGCCGGTGGATTTCACATATTCCCATGGCGGCCAAAGCGCGTTTCGCCGCAAACTGATCCGCGCTGTCGAGCGCCTCAGCGGTCAGCGCAAGATGCGGGGGCTCTATCTGGACTGGTCTGAACGCGGCAAGCGGCCGGGTGAGACGGTGTTTGCGGCGGCCCTGCGGTTGTTGAACCTGTCTCCCCGCATCTCTGGCCAGAAATATCTGGACTGCCTGCCCAAGACGGGCGGGCTTTTGTTGGTGGCCAACCACCCTTTCGGCATCGTCGATGGCCTGAGCATGGGACATTTGGGCATGACGTTGCGCGGCAATGTCGCCATCATGACCAATAGCCTTTTGTGCAAGGTGCCCGAATTGGAGCCGCATCTCTTGCCCGTCGATTTTGCCGGCACCCCGGCTGCACGGCGCTTGACGGGCGAGACGCGGCGGCGTGCGGCGCAGCTTTTGGCCGATGGCCAGGTGGTGGCACTGTTCCCCGCGGGCGGCGTGGCGACGGCCAATTCACCCTTGGGCAAATGCGCGGTAGATTCGGCCTGGCATCCGTTTGTTGGCCGTTTGGCCTGCTTGCCGGGGGTAACGACGGTTCCGGTGCATTTTTCCGGTCAAAACTCACGGCTCTTTCAGGCGGCGAGCCATTTTTCTTATCCTTTGCGGGTGGCGTTGATTTTTCATGAAACCCGTCGCCGCATGGGCCGTCCGGTCGATCTGACCATCGGGCAGCCGATTGAGGCCGCAGAATTGCAAGCCATGGACAAGGGCATGATTGCCGATTTTCTGCGCCGCAAGACGGTGGCTTTGGCCGGTTCCGCTGCCGTGGATCCGAGCGAAGTTTTCATCTGGCCCGCCCACGTGAAGTGGTAGGGGCGTTACAAAAACTTCGCGCAAACGAGCGCCAAATTTTACATCGCGCCCCTAGACCTCTGCCAGAACCAAGTCAGAGGAAGCACAATGCTGCAAGTCAACACCGTGACGCGGATGTTTGGTCAGAAGGCCGCAGTTGACCGTGTCAGCTTCACCGTTGATGGCCCGCAGTTCGTGGGAATTATCGGGCGTTCCGGGGCCGGCAAGTCAACTTTCCTGCGGATGATGAACCGGCTGACGGATGCAACCTCGGGTGAAATTCTTGTCGAGGGGCGCAATGTGCTGGGCCTGACCGGGGCCGCCGCGCGGGCGTGGCAAAGCCAATGCGCGATGATCTTTCAGCAATTCAATCTGGTGCCCCGCATGGATGTGGCATCGAACGTGCTGCATGGCATTTTGAACCGCCGCTCCAGCTTGCAGACCATGTTCAACATCTGGCCGCGGGCCGACATTCTGAAGGCGTTGGATATTCTCGATCGGCTGGGCATCGCCGAACAGGCCCCGAAACGGGCCGAAGCCTTGTCCGGCGGCCAGCAGCAGCGCGTGGCGATTGCACGGGCGCTGATGCAAGACCCCAAAATCATCTTGGCAGATGAGCCGATCGCCAGCCTTGATCCGATGAACGCCCAGGTGGTCATGGACACGTTGAAGAAGATCAACGTCGAAGATGGCCGGATGGTCATTGCCAACCTGCATACGCTTGATACCGCGCGGCGTTACTGTGACCGGGTGATTGGTATGCGCGACGGGCGCATCGTTTTTGATGGCACACCCGATCAACTCTCTACCGGTGTCGCCCGCGATATTTACGGGGCTGATGCCTCGTTCAATGAGGCGGCGACCTCTACTGCAATTCCGGCCGATACCACCGCTGACGACGCCTATGCGCGGGCGATGATGGCCTGATGTCCCGGCCCGATTTCCGGGCCATAACCCTCCATGGAGTAACCCATGAAAAAGCTGCTTCTCGCCCTTGCTGCCACCTCTGCCCTTTCGGGCGCGGTTCATGCTGAAGAGGCGATCAAAGAGTTCAATATTGGTATTCTCGGCGGTGAAAACGCCCAAGACCGCATGACCTCGAACGAATGTTTCCGCGCCAAGATGGAGGAAACGCTGGGTGTGCCGGTCAAGCTGTTCACCCCGGCGGATTACGATGGCGTCATTCAGGGCCTTCTGGGCGGCACTTTGGATTATGCGTGGCTGGGCGCTTCGGGCTATGCCAAGATTTATCTGACCAACCCGGAAGCGGTTGAAGTCAAGCTGACCAAGCAAAACGCCGATGGGTCGACCGGCTACTACTCGATCGGCTTTACGCGCAAAGACACTGGCATCACCAGCATGGACGACGCCAAGGGCAAGGTCTTCGCCTTTGCAGATCCGAACTCGACCTCGGGGTATCTGGTTCCCGGTGCTGAACTGACCGCCAAATATGGCAAGCTGGAAGACTATTTCAGCGAAGTGAAAATGTCGGGCGGGCATGAACAGACCATCGTCGGCGTCGCCAACGGCGATTTTGATGCGGGCGTGTCGTGGGCTGATGGCTTGGGCAACTGGGAAGATGGCTATAATTCGGGTGCCTTCCGCAAGGCCGCCGATGCGGGTCTTGTGGACATGAACAACCTTGTCGAAATCTGGCGCTCGGCCCTGATCCCCGAAGGCCCGATGGTTGTTCGCAAGGCTCTGCCGCAGGATGTGAAGGACAAGGTCACCGCGCTGACCGCCGATCTGTGGGAAACCGACAAAGAATGTGCCTATGCCGTTGCCGCGGGTGACGCCAAGGACTTCGTGCCGGTCGAGCACGCCGCTTACGAGGGCATCATTGCCGCCCGCAAGTTGCAAGAAGCCCAATAAGGGCTGATCGCACCGGACCCCGACGCTCCCCGGGGTCCGGTTTTCCTTTTCTCGTTTTCAGGCTGCCTTATGGTTGACATTGCTTTCGGCCCAGAACCGGGACTTCGTCCTGACATGAACAACCCGCGTGAGGCTTATCTTGAGATGAGCCGCCGCAAGCGCATGTATGGCGGAATCATTCTGGTGCTGTTCGTGGCCCTGCTGTCATCAGGTTGGTGGCTGTCTGACCGGCGTAATGCGGGTGGTTTCTGGGAGGGGCTGCCGCAGGTGGCAGATTTTCCTTCTGAAGTGATTTCCGAGGCATGGACCAAACGCGCTGAAATCCCGGCGCTTATCCAAGAACATGTGCCCGCGCTGATTGAAACCTTGAATATTGCAGCCGTTTCCACGTTGCTTGGGGCCTTGGCGGCTGTGGTTCTGGCGCTTCTGGCCACGCGCGGGCTTGCCCGCTGGCCCTTTGCCATTCCGCTTTTTCGCCGCAGCATGGACAGCTTTCGCGCCATTCCCGAAATCGTCATTGCCCTTGTGCTGATCTATGTTCTGGGTGGTGGCCCGGTGCCGGCGGTCATTGCCATTGCGCTGCATACCGCTGGCGCTTTGGGCAAGATGTTTTCCGAAGTGGCCGAAAACGCCGATCTGAAACCGGTTGAGGGCCTGACCTCTGTCGGGGCGACATGGGGGCAGCGCATGTGGCTTGGGGTGTTGCCGCAAGTGGCGCCGAACTGGTTGTCCTATGCGCTGTTGCGCTTTGAAATCAACGTGCGCGCCAGCGCCATTCTGGGGTTTGTCGGGGAAGGTGGCATTGGCCATGACCTGAAGATCGCAATGCAATGGGGGCAGGGCCGCTATGATCAGGTGGTGGCCATCTTCCTGCTGCTGTTTTTGTCGATTGTGGTGATCGACCGCATTTCAGACCATTTCCGCAACAAACTGGTGAAAGGGGCCTGAGCCATGACCGACGCGACGCTTGCGCTGGCCGAAACCGTCACGGCCCGCTTTGCCGCCCGCCAGCGTATGGCTTTTGCCGTGCCGCTGCTGGTATTGGCCTATCTGGCCTATGCCGCCATCAGCTTTGACCTGCCTGCCCTGTGGCAGAAGGCGCGGCTTGATAATGCCGCAATCCTGCTGTCGGATTTCTGGTCGCACAAGACGCATGTCACCCGCGACAATCGCACCGGGGCCGTGACCGTCGCCATCGAAGGCGAGACGAAAGGCACTTATCCTGCGGGCATGGTCCCGGACTGGGTCACGATCACCAAAGACGGGACGACGGTTGATCTGGGGAACGGGCATCTGGTGCACTATGATGCGGCAGGCGCGCGCTATACCGTGCCCGGCTATGGTGTGATCGACATCCACCCCGAGGGGGGGCGCCCCGTCATGACCGCGCCCGAACCGATCCCGGACTGGATTTCTGTGTCGGATAACAAGGTTTCCGCCATCACCGAGGCGGGGCGTTTCAGCTATTCCCGTTCCAAGGTGGAAACCTTCAAATATGAACCGGGGTGGGAGCTTTGGTTCTTCACGCTCGACAGCCCTTTTTACGGCAAGGGCATTGGCGAATTGGCCGCGCTGGCCCTTTGGGGTGAACGGGTAGACCCGGCCAGGTCGAATATCAGCGCCATGATCTCTCAGTTTTGGACCAACAAGATGTGGCGGCACGGCGATGTCGCTTGGGCCATGTTCGAGACGGTCCTGATGGCGTTCATTGGCACGTTAAGCGCGGCGATCATTGCGCTGCCCTTGGGGTTTCTGGCCGCCCGCAACTTCATGCCGCTGGGGCCGCTGCGCTTTGCCGCGCGCCGGGTCTTCGACTTTATCCGCGGGGTGGACGGGCTGATCTGGACCGTGATTTTGTCGCGCGCTTTCGGGCCGGGGCCGATGACCGGGGCGATTGCCATTGCGATGACCGATACAGGTTCTTTCGGCAAGATGTTTTCCGAAGCACTGGAAAACATTGACGAAAAGCAGGTCGAGGGTATTCGCTCGACCGGCGCAAACAGCCTGCAACGTGCCCGGTTCGGTGTCATCCCGCAGATCATGCCGGTGCTGCTGGCGCAGGTGCTTTACTATCTTGAATCCAACACCCGCAGCGCCACCGTGATCGGCGCCATTGTCGGGGGGGGCATCGGGCTTTTGCTGACGCAAGCGATCATCACCCAGAAAGACTGGGAGGAGGTCGCCTATTACATGGTGCTGATCGTTCTCATGGTCATGTTGATGGACAGCCTGTCGGGCTGGCTGCGCCGCAAGCTTATCAAAGGGGCATGAGATGCCGAAACTGTCGCAGCTGGCCCCTCTTGTGCATGACGGTTGTGAAATTGTGAACAGCCAGTTTGGCCGCTGGTGCGAGGTCGGCGCCGGTTCGCGGGTTATCAATTCCACCTTTGAAGATTACGCCTATTGCGACCGGATGGCCGATATTGCCAATGCCACCGTCGGGCGGTTTGCCAATATTGCCGCGATGACGCGGATCGGGCCAACAGACCACCCCTTTGCCAATGCGGCCCAGCATCATTTCTTGTACCGTTCCAGCTATTACTGGGATGACGTCGCGGACGATGCCGCCTTCTTTGCTGCCCGTGCCGCGCGCCGTTGCACGCTTGGGGCGGATTGCTGGATCGGGCATGGCGCGATCATCAAACCCGAAGTCACCGTGGGCATTGGCGCCATCGTGGCAAGCGGCGCGGTTGTGACCAAAGATATTGCCCCCTTCATGATTGTGGCGGGATGTCCGGCGCAGCCCATGCGCGCGCGGTTTTCCGACGCGGTGATTGCGCGCCTGCTGGCATTGGCCTGGTGGAACTGGGAGCATGAGGCGCTGCGAGCGGCACTGGCAGATTTCCGGCAGATGAAGGCCGAGGCATTTCTGGACAAGTATCAGGCCTGAGCCTTGCCGCATCCTCTGCGGCGCGTTGTTTTTGTCGCCGCCTTGATTGTTCTGCGCGCCTTGCCCATTTCGGAGGGCGGAGCAACTCAGACATCAGGACTGCCGATGGCCATCGACCTTCCCCCCGCCCTCAATCTTGCCGCGGTGATCGCGCCGCAAGAGGTGGAAAAGAAACGCCGCAATGGCCGGGCGGCGGCTCTTGCCATTGGCGCCGTGATTATCCTGTCGGATGGGTCGCGTTGCACGGTGGCGGGCTTTGACGCGCAGGGCAGACCGCTTTGCTATCCCGACGAATAGGCGTGGCCCGAAGGCTGTAGACCTGCGCTTTCAGAAGCGCCGTGCCAACTCGCCGGACAGATGGGCAACCCGCCCCGCACAAACCGTCATCTCTACCCGGTGGGTTTCGGGGTGAACCACCACCAGATCGGCGCGTGCGCCTTGGCCCAGATGACCGCGATCTGTCAGGCCCATGATGCGCGCGGGCGTGCCCGAAATCATCTCCCACGCTTTTTCAAAGGGCATGACCCCACGATCAGCCAAGACAAAGGCAGATTGAGCCAGCGCCGGATAGTAGTAATCCGACATCAGCGCATCCACGAGCCCTTCGGCAATCAGGGCTTCGGCGGCGATATTGCCGGTCTGGCTGCCCCCACGCACCACATTCGGCGCGCCCATCAGCACCGGCTCTCCGGCAGTATGCGCCGCGCGGGCCGCCTCCCAACTTGTTGGAAACTCCGCAACAACCGCCCCGATTCCGCGATAGAACGCGCGGGTTTCGGCGGTGTCGTCGTCATGTGATCCCAAGGTAACCCCCATCTGCCGCAACTGTCCCGCAATCGCGGTGAGTGCGGCAGGAACCTGTGGCGATTGCGCTTCGGCGCTGCGGACGATTGCCATCATCTCTGCGCCGGTGCGTTTGGTCTGTGCTGCCCATTGTGCCAGCCGGTCGGGGCGGTTGGCGGCCATTTCCTGCGCTTCGGGCAGATGGTTGTTGAACACCACAAAATCGACACCATGGTTTTCGACCGCCGCCAGCACTTGGGGGTGATCGTCGATCACATGGGTTTCCAGCCGAAGCTGCATCCGCACATCGGGCAAGAGCCGGGGCCGTGCCGCGCGCAATGCTTGCATCAGGGCAACCGCTGCTGCGCCGGACCGATGCGCGCCTTCCCAGCTCCAGCTTTGGGCGAACCACGCGGTGGTCACACCGTTGACCGCAAGTTCCGCCGCTGCCGAAGCCAAGGCTTTCGGCTTGTCAAACGGGGCCGATGGGCGCGGCGACAGGTGGCGTTCGAACCCGTCACCATGCAAATCAATGATACCGGGCAGCAGGAGATAACCCGCAAGGTTCAACGCGCGCGCCGGGCCATCCGCGATCCGGCCTCCGGCGATGGTCAGCGGGTGATCTCGCAAGGTGCCGTCGATCAGGGTGCGGGCATGGGTCAGGCGAAGTGGGGCGATCTGCGGCATGGGGCCTCCTTTTGGGCCCGGCTAGCGCGCTTTGGTTACGGCGGTGTGACAGTCAGGCGCTCACGGTCAGTGCCACCCGGTCGCCCGCAAACCATGTCGTGCCATATTCCACCGCCACCCCCGCCGGATCTACGTTCACCGCAACAGATTGCAGGATCGGCGCGCCGGGCTGCACCATCAGCGCATTGGCCTGCAAGGCATCGGCAAGTTTGGCTGTGAGCCGTGTTTCGGACCGCGTGTAATCTTCCAACCCGCAAGCTGCGAGGGCTGCCGTGACCGAGTTTTGCCCCTCCATCGCCGCCAAAAGCCCGGGAAACCGCGCCGCCGGAAAAGCTGAAGAAAACGCAGCCAGCGGCTGGCCATCGGCCAAAGAGATGCCCTCGATCACATGCACGAGGGCGCCCGGCGCCAGACGCAGGGCCTCGGTTTCCTCAGATCGGGCAGGGCGGGTTTCCAGCCGAGTAATCCGCCGCGAGGGTGTGCGCCCCGATGCTGTGACATTTTGATGAAAGCGCACACGCGGGCCCAAGGCGTATTCGGTCGGTCTTGACGCCACGAAAACCCCTGCGCCCCGACGGGCATGAAGCAGCCCGGATTCGATCAAGGGGCTCAGGCCATGGCGCACGGTATGGCGATTGACGCCAAACCGCGCAGCCAGTTCCGCTTCGGTCGGAAGCCGGTCGCCGGGCCGGTAAAGACCTTGCGCCAGTTCATCCTGAAGCGTGTCAGCGATCGTGCGCCAGATCGGGTCATGGGCCATGTGTCACCAAAACTTCACGTGCGGCTAGGGAGGGAATGGGTTATTGGTTGTCTAGTTGTATAGATAAGTAGACAACTTCGCAAGATGTCGGAAAACGCCATGACTAAGCATGAGACCATAACGACAAGGCAGGGATGGATGGGCCTTCTCGCCCGCGCAAATCCGGAACGATTGGCCCAGCTTTTCCCGGATTTACCGCCGCATGACTTGCTCCGCCCGCCTGAAATTGGCGCGGTTATGGTGCAGGGCCGCACTGGGGCCACCGGCCAGCCGTTCAATCTGGGCGAAATGACCGTGACGCGCTGCGCCTTGCGGCTAGCGTCTGGGGCGGTCGGCCACGCCCATGTGCAGGGGCGCGACAAGGCCCATGCCACCCGCGCTGCGGTTCTGGATGCCTTGATGCAGGGCGAACGGGCCAGCGCCCTGTCGGCCACCGTTTTGGCCCCCTTGCAGGCGGAAGAAAATGCCCGCCGTGCAGCCCGTGCCGCCAAGGCGGCCGAAACCCGTGTGGAGTTTTTCACCCTCGTCCGTGGAGAAGACCAATGACGCCCGAAGCCCTGCTTGGCGGTTTTGCCAAAGCGCCGGTGCAATCGGCCCATGCCTTTCGGGCCAGCCTTGAGGCGATGGCACGCCCCGGCAGCCTGCACAGTCTGACCGGCGCTACCCCGCCTGCGCCGCTGTCGGTAGCTGCCGGCGTGTTGGTGCTGACGCTGTGCGACGGCACAACGCCCGTGCATCTGGCAGGCGCGCATGACTGCGCGGCCCTGCGCGACTGGATCACCTTTCACACCGGCGCGCCTTTGGTTGCGGCAGAACGGGCGGTTTTTGCGATTGGCACTTGGGCCGCCTTGCAGCCTGTCAGCCAATTTGCCGTTGGCCAACCTGATTACCCCGATCGCAGCGCCACGCTGATTGTCGAAAGCCCTGCGCTGACGGCCACGGGCGCCCGCCTGACGGGGCCGGGGATCAAGGGGGTGGCGCATCTTTCGCTGCCCGAGACAGCCGCCTTCATCGCCAATCGGGCGCAGTTTCCCTTGGGCTTTGACTGCTTTTTCACCGCAGGCGCAGTGGTTGCGGGCTTGCCCCGCTCCACCATCGTGGAGGGTTTGTGATGTATGTTGCCGTCAAAGGAGGTGAGCGCGCGATTGATGCCGCCCATGGTTGGCTGGCCGAAGAACGGCGTGGCGATCTGGGTATTGCCGAACTGTCGGTGCGCCAGATCCGCACGCAACTGGCGCTGGCGGTCAATCGGGTGATGGCTGAGGGGTCGCTTTATGATCCCGACCTTGCGGCGCTGGCGATCAAGCAGGCGCGCGGCGATCTGATCGAGGCGGTGTTTCTGATCCGCGCCTATCGCACCACCTTGCCGCGATTTGGATCGTCATGCCCGGTGAAGACGGGCCGCATGGCGGTGGTGCGGCGGATTTCGGCAACCTTCAAAGATTTGCCCGGTGGGCAGATTTTGGGGCCGACCTTCGATTATACCCATCGGCTGCTGGATTTCGCCCTGATGGCAGAAGGGGAGGCCCCCCTGCCTGCCCCCGCGCCCCAAGGCGGAGGGGAGGCGCTTGCATCTGCCAGCGTCCCGCACGTCACCGCCTTTCTCAACCGTGACGGTTTGATTGAGGCCGAGGCCCCGAGCGACGCCACGCCCCCTGATCTGACCCGCGAACCGATGGAGCTTCCTGCCGCGCGCCCTTTGCGCTTGCAGGCGTTGACGCGGGGGGACGAGGGTTTTGTTCTGTCGCTCGCCTATTCCACCCAGCGTGGCTATGGGCGCACCCATGCTTTCGTCGGGGAATTGCGGATCGGCACGGTGGCGGTCGAAATGGATATGCCCGAACTTGGGTTCGCCGTGGAAATCGGAGAGCTCGAACTGACCGAATGTGAAACCGTCAATCAATTCACCGGCTCGCGAACCGAACCGCCGCAGTTCACCCGCGGCTATGGGCTGGTCTTCGGCCAGTCTGAACGCAAGGCCATTTCCATGAGCCTTGTCGATCGTGCCTTGCGCTGGAGAGAGTTGGGCGAGGACTTTGTCGGCGCCCCGGCGCAGGACGAAGAGTTCGTGATGATGCATTCCGACAATGTGCAGGCGACGGGTTTTCTCGAACATATAAAGCTGCCGCATTACGTTGATTTTCAATCGGAATTGGAACTGATCCGCCGGTTGCGGGCCGAAGCCAGTGCAATGAAAGAGGCCGCAGAATGACCGATCAGGCATATAACTTCGCCTATCTGGACGAACAGACCAAGCGGATGATCCGTCGGGCCATTTTGAAAGGCATCGCGGTGCCGGGCTATCAGGTGCCCTTTGCCAGCCGCGAAATGCCGATGCCTTATGGCTGGGGCACGGGCGGTGTGCAGGTGACGGCGGCTTGCCTGACCCCGGATGACACTTTGAAGGTGATTGATCAGGGAGCGGATGACACCACCAATGCGGTGTCGATCCGCAAGTTTTTTCAGCGCACCGCAAGCGTTGCCGTGACCGAAACCACGACAGATGCGACGATCATCCAGACCCGTCACCGCATCCCCGAAGCCGCGCTGCGCGAAGGGCAGATCCTAGTTTATCAGGTTCCAATCCCCGAACCGCTGCGCTTTCTGGAGCCGCGCGAGACGGAGACGCGCAAGATGCATGAGTTGGAAGAATACGGGCTGATGCATGTGAAGCTTTACGAAGACATCGCGCGCCATGGCACGATCGCAACATCTTACGCCTATCCGGTGAAGGTCGAGGGGCGCTATGTGATGGACCCCTCTCCGATCCCGAAGTTTGACAACCCGAAACTGTCGGACAACCCGGCGATTCAGCTTTTTGGCGCCGGACGCGAGCAGCGCATTTATGCCCTGCCGCCCCATACCCATGTGGTCAGCCTTGATTTCGATGACCACCCCTTTCAGGCTTCGAAAGCCGCGCATGATTGCGATCTGTGCGGGGCGCCGGAAAGCTATCTGGATGAGGTCATTACCGACGATCAGGGCGGTCGGATGTTTGTTTGTTCGGACACCGACTTTTGCCGGTCGCGGCGCGAGGCAGGGCATGTTGGCCCATTGGGGGTACCCGAAGCTCAGCCCAAACTTGTGGAGGCCGCACAATGACCGCAGCGATTCGCAATCTGATAAGCGGCACCGATCACCCGCTGTTTCAGGTGCAGGGCCTGACGAAATACTATGGCAATCGCATCGGCTGCGCTGATGTGTCGTTTGACCTTTACCCCGGCGAGGTCATGGGGATTGTGGGCGAGAGCGGGTCGGGAAAATCAACCCTGCTGTCATGCCTTGCGGGCCACATGCCCCCCGATAAGGGGCGCGTGATCTTTGATACGGCTTCGGGCCCGCGCGACACCGTCACCATGGCCGAGGCCGAGCGGCGGCGTATGGCGCGCACGGATTGGGCCTATGTGCATCAAAACCCCCGCGATGGCCTGCGTATGGGCGTCAGCGCCGGCGGTAATGTGGGCGAAAGGTTGATGGCCATTGGCGCGCGCCATTATGGCGACATCCGCGCCACCGCGACCGATTGGCTGGGCCGGGTGGAAATCGCGGCTGACCGTATCGACGACCGCCCCCGCGCCTTTTCGGGGGGGATGCAGCAACGCCTGCAAATCGCCCGCAATTTGGTGACCGCTCCGCGTCTGGTGTTCATGGATGAACCAACCGGGGGGCTGGATGTCAGCGTGCAGGCCCGGCTCTTGGATCTTCTGCGTGGCCTTGTGCGCGAGATGGGCCTGTCCGTCATCATCGTGACGCATGACCTCGCCGTGGTGCGGCTTTTGGCTGACCGGCTGATGGTGATGAAAGGCGGGCATGTGGTGGAGCAGGGCCTGACTGATCAGGTGCTGGATGATCCGCAACACGCCTATACCCAGCTTCTTGTCAGCTCTGTCTTGCAGGTATGAAATGATCGAAATCCGTAATCTTTCCAAAAGCTTCACGTTGCACAATCAGGGCTCTGCCGTGATACCGGTTATGGCAGGGGCAGAATTGGCAGTTGCCGCCGGCGAATGTGTCGGGCTGATCGGGGCATCGGGGGCGGGGAAATCCACGCTGATGCGGATGGTCTGGGGCAATTACCTTGCCGCAGGCGGGTCGATCCGGGTGGGGGCGCTGGATGTGGCCAGTGCCGCGCCACGCCAGATCATCCGGTTGCGCCGCGAGACGCTGGGCTATGTCAGCCAGTTTCTGCGCGTGGTGCCGCGCGTGCCAACGCTGGATGTTGTGGCTGAGCCACTGTTGAACCTTGGCGTTCCAGGGGATGCAGCGCGTGAACGGGCCGCGGGCCTTTTGTCTCGGCTGAACATTCCAGAACGGCTATGGCCGCTGTCGCCCACCACGTTTTCCGGGGGGGAACAGCAACGCGTCAATATCGCGCGCGGCTTTGCCCATACCTACCCCGCACTGCTTTTGGACGAGCCCACGGCAAGCCTTGATGCCGCCAACCGCGAGGTGGTCTTGACGCTTATCGAAGAGGCGAAAGGCCGCGGTGCGGCAATTCTTGGCATTTTCCATGACGAGGCCGCGCGCGACCGGGTTTGCGACCGGGTCGTGGATGTGCGCGCCTTTACCCCGAAGGTGGCGTGATGCGGTTGTTCTTTGTCGTCGGCCCCTCTGGCGCGGGCAAGGATACGCTTCTTGCCGGGGCGATTTCGGTTGATCCCGGCCTGCACTGGGCGCGCCGTGTCATCACCCGGCCTGAAGCTGCCGGCGGCGAACCCTTTGAAGGCGTGAGCGAAACCGACTTCGCGGATCGTCTGGCAAAGGGCGATTTTGCCCTGCATTGGGCCGCGCATGGGCTTTGTTATGGCGTGCCCCATGCAGAGTTTCTTCAGGGGCGCGATGTGCTGCTGAACGGATCTCGCGCAGCTATTGCGCAGGCGATGGCGGCCTTTCCGGGGCTTAGGGTGATCCATATCACCGCACCAATCGCGGTGTTGGCTGAACGCCTTTCCGCGCGCGGACGTGAAAGCCGCGATCAGATTGCCGCGCGGCTGTCACGGGCCGATCTGTCGCTGCCCAAGGGCCTGCCCGTGATCGAGATCAGCAATGACGCGACACCCGAAACAGGTATCGCCCGCCTGCTTCAGGCGCTCAGGGCATAACGGTGAAGCAGATGAAAGCGCCCCTCGCAATCTTCGCCGCAAAGACACAGATCTTGCAGCAAGAAGGGCTGTGGGATCAGGCCGGCGAAATGCCGCTGGGCTGCCGCTTGCAGATCGGCGGCCTCGCTGGTGTCGAGACGACCGGACAGGGTGAGGTGGAACTGAAATTCCTCCATCACATAGGGATAGCCGTAATCAGCCAGCAACGCGCGCTGCCGTGGCGTCAGGCTGTCGGGCCTGCGACGGCCAATCTCTGCCTCGGTCAACGGCGCGCGGAACCTGTCAAGCGCCTGCACAACCTTGGCAGCCAAGGCTTCAAGCGCGGGATCGTGGCGCGGCACAAGGGCCAGAAACCCTTCCAGCAACACCATCTTCAGGCCCGGCAACTGAACCGGGGGCAGGTGTTGGGCCAGCTCTGCAACGGCCTGTGTCAGATCTTCGGCCGAAACCCCGTCTACAAGCCGGAAGGGCGGTTTGATCGTGCCATGAAACCCGTATTTCCGGGGGGCTGCGGTCAGCCCGGCAAGGCCGGGCACCTCGGGCTGCACCACCGCGCAGCCACGCGCAAGATCCCAGCCCAGCCAGCTTGCGGCAGCATCGGCAAAAGCCCCGTCGCGGGGCGCGAAATAGATCGCAAAGCGTTTCATCCTGTTCATGCCCGCCCTCTTAACCCGCATTTGTCACGCCCCTGTGACACTTTCTTGCCATTGATGGCTTATACAATCTGAAAGTCCCGTAATGTCCGAAACCATCCTTGCAAATGCAACGCTTGTCCTGCCGGACGAGGTCATCCATGGCAGCTTGCGCATTGAAAATGGCATCATCACAGCGATTGATCCGGGCAATGCCGTGCCTTCCGCTGCGATCGACTGTCAGGGCGATCTTGTCATGCCCGGCCTGATTGAGCTGCACACTGACAATCTGGAACGCCATATTGAGCCACGCCCCCGCGTCAATTGGCCCCATGCCAGTGCCATCATCGCCCATGATGCAGAACTGGCCAGCGTGGGGATTACCACGGTGTTCGATGCCCTGCGGGTCGGTTCGGTGACATCGAAGAAAAAGGCCAATTACGGCGAATATGCTCGCCAATTGGCCGATGAAATTCTTGATCTGCGCATGAAGGGTGCGCTTCGGATCAGCCATTTCCTGCATCTGCGGGCCGAGGTTTGCTCTGAAACCCTGATTGACGAGCTGGCAAAATTTGGCCCCGCAGACCGGATTGGAATTGTCAGCCTGATGGACCACACCCCCGGCCAGCGCCAGTTTCGCGATCTGACCCAGTTGCGCGCCTATGTTTGCGGCAAGCACGGCCTTTCCGAACACGAATTTGAATCCCATGTTGCCGACCAAATGGCGCTTTCTGCCCGCCTGGGGCAGGCGCATGAGGCCGCCGCAGTGACCGAAGCCCGCCGTTTCGGTGCCGTTTTGGCCAGCCACGATGACACTACGGCGCAACAGGTGGCAGTCTCGGCCAACCATGGCGCGCATTTTGCCGAATTTCCGACCACAGTCGAAGCCGCACGCGCGTGCCGTGAACATGGAATTCAGGTGATGATGGGGGCGCCGAACCTGATCCGGGGCGGGTCACATTCTGGCAATGTCGCCGCGCATATGTTGGCTGAGGCTGACCTTCTCGACATTGTTTCCTCTGACTATGTGCCATCGGCGCTGCTCTCTGCCGCTTTGATGCTGGGCGATCTTTGGGGCGATGTTGCGCGCGGCGTCCGCACCGTAACCAAGGCGCCGGGTCGGGCGGCCGGTCTGACAGACCGGGGTCATCTGGATATTGGCGCACGCGGTGACGTGATCCGCGTGGCGCGGGTTACGGGGGCTGCGGCGCTGCGCGGCACTTGGGTGCAGGGAAAACGGGTGGGTTAACCCCCCCCCACCCGTGGCGCACAGAACAAGGGGCCGTTGCCGGCCTCTACGCGCTTCCTTGAACCGGGTGCCACCACGGGCCTTGTGCCGCAAGAACTTCCCATGCTTTGGCGGTTTGCTCTTCGGGCGTGTTGGTTTCGGCCTTGTCGATATGGCCAAGTGATTGCGCAAGGGCGCTATCGGTCAATTCACCCAGATCATCCTGCATAGACCGCAGAGCGCGCAGAAAATCCTTCTGCGCCTTGCCGGGCCAAAGATCGGCAAAGAATTCGGTCAGATAGCGAAATGTTTTCAGATCCTTGCGTAACTCATGCTGGGCGCGCGCACTCATCACGCGTAGATCCAGCCCATTGCTAAGGCAGGCCGCCCAAGCGCGATCCAGGCTCATGATGGCCAAATCCGTCAACGGCGCTTCGCGCAGGGCCTTGGCCTTTTTGCCGCTGCGCCGCCAGCTTTTGCCCGCAAGCCGACGCAGCATCCAAGGGCGGAAAGTCTCCGCCTTTTTGCGTTTCAGATGCTTTCGCATTTTCTGCCGCTGGCGGGTGGCCTCAGACTCAAATGCGGCAGTCCGGTCGGTGTCGGCAAATCTTATCGCCATCACATCGGCATCGCGGATATCACCCAAAATCCGAAAGAGCGCTCGGGCCCGATGTTGCATCGCTTCAGCCAGATCGCCATCAATGATCGGCTCAAACGCCGTCAGACAGGCACGGAGACGCCGCAGGGCAACGCGGGCTTTGTGGACGGGTTCGGGGCTGTCTTCGGTCATCAATGCCGCCAGATTGATCTGAAGAATCTCTGTCAGATCGTTAACCAGCGCCGTGAATGCTGAGGCTGTAGTTTGATCCGGCAAAGCGGTTTTGCGTTCAACGATGGTTGGCAAGGCTCCGGGTCTCCTGCGGTAAAGCGCTATGGCACTAAGGCAAGAGCGCACACCGAGATGGTTAAGGCGCGCATGTAACCTTTGTGTGAAAGCGACCGGAGGCCGTTTGAGGCCGCAAATGGGGCGGGAACATAACAAAGTGTTTCGCCAGATCGCCATCCAGAGCGGGCCAAAGGCTTTTCGGCGGGCCAGTTTGCTAAAACGGTGGAGGGGAGATGACACCGGCCCAAGTTCGGCGGAGCCGTCATTGCGGCATATCGCATGGATACCCGCTCGCCGCTCAGGGCCGCACCTGAACACTTTGCCGCGCACGGCATGGCTGAGTGCATTAGCCGTTTCGCTGCGGCAGACATGCGGAAATACCGTGGGGTGCAGCTTTACTCTCCGCCACCTTCTACGCTCGCTCTATCCAAGGACAAAGTTGAGGCTATTCAATGGCTTAGCGGTTAAAGTGGTGCCCAGAGCCGGAATCGAACCAGCGACACGCGGATTTTCAAGATTTGGCTTGTCGGTAAGCTATTGATAATAAATGCGGATTAATTACGCGAAATGAGTGTGCTACAGAATGTGCTATGTGGTGCTGGCGTACCAAATATAGGTTTTGCTATGTTGAACACAGTATCATGAAACGCTGTCGTAACACAGCGTCATAACGTCCTTATCCAGCAAAAAGATGCCGTTCCGCGTCCTGTCTGCTGTGCAAAATACGCACAACATCAAGCTGATCTGCTTGATCTTTATAGTAAATCACATGCGATCCAGTGACATACTTGCTGTACCCCGCCCGTATGTCGGCTGCGCGTCCCATCTTCCAGCCAGCGGCCAAGGCAAGGCAGGCATCCCGGATTTCATCGGTGTAGCGGTCAGCTTGGTCTGTACCCCAGTTTTCTGCGCTGTAGTCCCAGATGGCCTCGATGTCAGCCATCGCTGCCGGTGTGAAGGCAAGGGACTTCATTGTGCATCGAACTCGGCACGTTTGCGGGCTTTGAAGGCTTCAAAGTTGAAAGGTTGGGGTTCACCCGACTGCTCGCCTGCAATCAGGGCATCCTGCAACGCCTTTACACGGGCTTCGTGCTCTTCCAGCAGCCGCAGTCCTGCCCGCATCACATCGCTCGCCGAGCCATAACGCCCGGCCTGAACCTGCGTGTCGATGAAGCTGGTGAAGTGTTCACCAAGTGAAACCGATGTGTTCCTGCCCATGTCCATACTCCTGCGCCAGCCTTCTGTACCAATATTTGCTACATCAGGTGTTTTTGCAAGCTTTGATGGTGTCGTTCGCACGTATGTGTGAGGCAGTGACCGGGTAGCATTGGGTACTGTCTACTGTACGCTTGCCCTGCCTCCAGCACGACGCGCGATCCTGAAAATCATCATCAACATAAGCATCGACACGATCATGCCGGTTACGTCGCCGAAGAAGCGCGCAGATGCTGTGGGAACATCGTTACCGAAGAAAACCTTTGTGCCCAAAGAATTTAGGATCGACGCAAACACGCCTGTCAGCATGACGTCGCGCCAATTCACGGCGCGTGACTTGTGCAGCCGGAAATCCATCCCGCAAAGTGCGAAGAACCAAAAGCTGAGGGCGGCGCAAAACACGCCAAAGAACACAGCCACCATGTAATCCAGCGAAAATCCTGCTGAGCCGTAGAGGTAGCTGTGTGACAGGATTGCGCCCGGAGCCAAGAAGATCAACGACCGCCAGCCGTACAACCAAGCAGACACAACCCGAACGCCATGCGGTAAGAAAAGCAGGCTGGCATAGTTGCCGAAAGCTGGCAGCACTGCGTCTTGCACGGGCATGACTACGGCGAAAGTCAGGAAGAATGCCAAGACGTAGGCGATTGGGATCAGAAGGATAGGCGCTAGCCACTCATTCAGGATATAGTCTCTCATGTGAGACACTTTCGATAGTTAGCGCGCAATTCGGTACCGACCGTTTTTGCTATCGCTTGCGGCCACCAAGTAGCCTTCCAACACGAGATCTTTTAGGGCGCGATAGAAGGTGGGCCTTGCCATCGGGGCCACCATCGGGTGTTGCCTAACCTGTTCACTGTGAAGCGTTTTTTCGCCATCTGCGACAAGGCAGGCAGCATAATATACGTCGCGCTGAGGCTGGCTCAACCGCTCAAGCCCAACCTCGACTTCCATCTGCCAAAGTAGGCTTCGTAAGCTGGCGAGTTTGCTGTTGCTAGGCACGGTGCTCTCCTCCTGTCGCACATATACAACGCTTGCGAGGCAGTCTCAAAAAGAAAATCCACATTGACACGGTATCATATTGAGACCATTTCTCCTGAAGGCGTCGGGGCGAGCATGACTAGCGGTGCAGCTCTGACGATTTGGGCATCAATTAGGGGGGAAGGAATGTTCGGACTATTCGACAAGAGAAAGAAGGAGTTGCAGCGCATCGGTGACAAAGATGCGCTGGAGTATTTGGAGCAGTACACGGCAATGCTTGCAGGTTCGGCGAGCAAGGATACCTGGGACAATTTCCGGCAATTTTTCGGTAACAGCTTCAAGCCGGATGATTGGGCGGACGTTGCCCGTTCTTATGACGATTTCATGCGTGGCCGGTTTGGTCTCGATACGCTGGGGCGTGCGCATGGCATGTAGGTCGATGGTGAATGCCCTACTTACGACGAAAGTGTGAAGACAACTGAGGGAGCAATCTTTTTCAGTTTTGTTGGAAATTACATCCGCAATTTGAACTGAAGGGACCAAAAAAATGGCGAGTACGAAGACTTGTGGCCACTGTCAATATAAAGTGCCTAAAGAAGCGAAAGTCTGTGGGCACTGTGGGGCAGAATTCATTTACCAGCGCGATAAATCCATATTCGGACGCCTGTTCGCTGCTATAGTTAACAGTTTCGTTGGTGCAGTCATCGGTTTTTTTGGTGGAGTTGCACTCTCAGGAGCGTTAGGAGCTCCTCCTGCCATGTCCGGGTTTCTAGCAATAGTTTTTGCATTGATAGGCATAATTGTGGGTCTCATAAAAGGTGGGACAAAGGAAGTGTCAGTGCGCTGACATGCTTGTCATTTTTCTACTACTCGCCCTGCTGCTTACCCCGTATGTCATCAAGACGTACAACAGGTCGACTATCTTACGGGAAGCAGTAGGGGCGACGATTGGTGATTTGACTTCGGCCAATGAACGTAGGACAGCAATTTTCAACGCGGCAGCAGACCAGATTGCGAAAGGCGACAGCTATGAGGTCGCCTTTCAAAAGGCCGTATTGACTATGCGCGGTGGACTGCCGTTTGGAAAACCCGACACTTCGTCCGCGCCGCCAATGTTCGCCGTCGCCGAAAGTTACCCCGCACCAGCAAGCATTCAGTTGCGACGTGATTTTGGAGGTACCGTTCAAGAGGTGGAGTTTTCTATCCAAACCAAGGTTGAGCGGTGCAATGCCGCGATTGAGGCATACAACACCTTCGTAACTGCCATTCCTGCAATCATCGTTCTGTTCCCAATTGGCCGCCGTCGGATAGATTTCATTGCCTCGACCGACGCAAATGGGGTGCTGAAAAGTCTCAGTTGAAAGACCTCCTGGTTCCGCTCGACCGTTTGAACGACGGCGTTAGGCCAGTTGCACGACCAACCAAGAGGTGTGCAGATGACCTTGCTCGACAAACTGAACTTCCAAATCGTTTCGCGCCAGATCGAACGCGATCCACTTACCGAACGCCGTGCCCGCTTCCGCGCTGGCATTGCCGAACAGCGGCTGGTGCTGGCGGCGCTGGCGCGAGGCGAAGCTTACACTGACCCCAACAAAGTGGGCAAAACCGGCAAGGCGCGTGCTGTGCGCGCATGGTTTTTCCAGAAGGGCAACGGCTGGTTCATCCAAGCCCGTTACGGCGCCCGTGTCCTACTGCTGGATGGCAAGAGTAACGCCATCAGTGTCAGCAAGGTTGCCGAAATCGAACCCGTGCTGACGGCGCTGGAGAGAGCGGCCGAGGCTGGGGAACTGGACGCGGTACTTGCAGCTGCGGCGCGGCGCGGGAAGGTGGAGAAAGCCCAATGACGGGGGGCGACACTCAGCGCATCCGGGAACTCAACGATCATGCCCGACAAACCCTAACCGGTTGCCGGGTGCTGATCACGCCGGGTGTGATGGCGCTGAACGCGACCGCCAACATACTTGCGCGGGTGCGCCAGTATTCCGCGTTTACCGCCGACAACGATCCGTACGGCGAACACGATTTCGGCAGCTTGCAGCTTGCTGGCGAAACCATCTTCTGGAAATTCGACTATTACGACCTGGACTTGACCATGCACTCGCCAGATGCAGCTGACCCAGAAGTGACAGCACGGGTGCTGACTGTGCTGCTGGGCAGCGAATACTGACGATCAGCCCAGCCTCAACGCTGGGCAAGCATCGAGTGTTTGGCGGCTTCCAGCACGGCAAGGAGGTCAGTTTGCTTGGTTTTCCAGTCAGTTTCAGGGATGCTTATGTAGCTGATAAGGGGATCAGCCTTGAACAGTTGGGCACCCTCAAATCCGTGCTGCTGCCAGACATTTGGGTAGACATAGGCACCGATGCGGAAAGCCAGTTTCCTCGGTTGCCACTGGACGGTGACAAACACCTGCTGCAACAGCCGCCCTTTCGGGTTCCGCCATTTTGCAGCCAAACGCAGGTCAGGTACGCTGCGGAAGTAAACGGCAACATCTGCCTGATCTCGGAAATGACGCTGGATCAACTCGACTGTGGCAAGTGCATTGGCCGGAGCAGCGACCATCTTGTCGAAAAAATCCAAGCGCCCTTGTTCGTCGTCCTTTGCCATGGTGCCCCCCCCAGCTTGGCGTCTTTGCTGGGGAAACACTCAGGCAACGGATGGAAAACGGCAAGGGGGGGGCGGATCGAGTATTCAAACTATGTGTGCGATGGCATGATGATGGCCGTTGCGATTTGCACCGGCCTTGCCTTTCTCAGCCACGTGCCACTGCCGCTGACTGGCGTTGTCTTTTCAACGTGCCTTGGTCCCGCAGCCTGTCGGGTTGCTGTGTTACCACAGCAAGTGAACTATTACCGATGCCCACCCGGCAGACCGGCTGGTGGAACACTGTGAACGAAAGGACGCCGGGGCCGGATGTTCTTCACCGTGCCAACCGTGTCGGCATCCGGTGACTTTGGTTTCTTGGGTGACTTTGGCGGGGGTAGTGGTTTCGGCTTTGCTTCCTGCTGTCGGACGGCAGAACCAACCTCTGCAATCAGCAAGCTTAACTGGTCAAGCCGGGTACGGTACTCAGCCTGCCATGCCGGGTCTGTAACCCGTTCCAGTATGTCCAGCGTTTGGCGGATTTCACTGGCCCAGCTCATGTCCGGCGCCCCAGTGCGTCAGAACTGGTACCCTGAAACTGTAAGTACTTGGGTGCCAAATGCAGACGCCGAAAAATCGCCGCAGTTCGACTGAATTCACTGGCCATAGCTCATGCGCTCCCCATCCTGCCAACGCAACCGGGCGTGGCGCTCAAGTGCAGCACGACAATGCTGGTGTAACACATCAAAGCGAGCGGCCCAGTCAGCCTGACTTTCACCGGCCAACCATAACCTCTGGGTGTAGTGTCCTACCTTGCTCGCCAGTATCGACATGGCCTCCGCGCTGGGGTCTTGCCCTACAAAGCGCAGGGTTCGCATGTAGCCAACGCCGCGTCCCAGCCAGCCCACACAAAACTCGGCCTCGTTCCGCACGATGCCCATGCCGATCAGTTCATCCCTGACCTCGTTCAATAATCTTCTACTCATAATCTGTTCTCCAACTGGCAGCGCCAACAGTGAAGCTGCCACTTGTATTTATTCCCCAACGCCAAGAGCTGCTTCGTCACGACTGGCTTCAGCCATCTACCTCCAAGGCGGCGAGACGATTTTCCTCTGCCCGCTTCCATTTGTTTCGGCTGGAAATTTGCTTGTACAGGGCAGGAAGATCGAGTTCGGTTTTCACATCTTGTGCAAGCGGCGCATAGCTGGGAAATGTTCCCCTTGCCGCGTTCTCGGCAATCAACCTGCCGCGCAGCAAGGCCCTGCTCGTCATGATTGTCAGCATGATCCGTTCATGTGCACCTTGACCGCCACGGTGCACGTCGGCTGTTGGGTCAACAGATTTGCTGTAGCTGAAACTCACCTTCGCTTTCGCTCCCACCCGCCAAAGCTCCTGCGTTCGCATTGCCGACCGAAAATGGACCGTACGAAGGTAGGCAAACAGGGCGTCGCTGTTCTGCCGCTTGCCAGCCAGCCGATACTTCGGGTTGATGTTGACCGTGCGATCCTCAATCGGATGGCTGTCGAGCAAAGCGGCCACTGCCTTTAGAACCTTGGCTTTGGGCATACCCAACGGGATCGCAGCGATCATTGTTGGCTGTTGGCCCTGCTCTCGCCAAATGTTGGCAACAAACTGGTTCACCCGGCCTGCTGCCACTTCCGTCTTCTTCTTAGGTCGAAGAGTGGCGAGGCGCTGAACCTTCGGTTTGCTGCCAACCGAGCCAAAGTAATGAACGGCTCTTTCGGCCCACCAAGACTTAAAGAGTATGCGCCTTACGTCGCCAAGGTCATCAAAGACTTCCAGAACGCGGTCAAAATCTGTGGGCAGCTTTTCCCGCTCGGCATCTGTCAGCGCCCCAGCCCTGTGTCGTCGCGCCAGTTCGTAGCTCGGGCTGATCGCCAAGTACTCGAACCAAAGCATGTAAAACGCAACTTTAGCGGCCCAACGCTCAGTGGGCGGCGCTGCCTTACCTGCATTTTTGGCTGCGTCAGACACCCTGCTTTAGTCCCCAAATGTTAACCGCGAAACGACGATTTATCTCAATTAGTTTTTTAGGTGTTAGCACCCGGTACTGCAAGTCGTGTGGAGCAAGTGCTTCACAGTTTCCATCAACACAGGAGAAAACCATGGAAAACAACTCGAACATTGCAGAAGTCAACACTGCCGCCGACACCGCGACCGACGCAGTTGCTGGCGTCAACATCGCAAAGCTTTCGGAACAGCACACGGTGACGGTGGCGACCGGCACTGCCGCAACGGTGGCACTGCCCGCTCTTCCGTTGCACGTCCAAACGGCGGCACTGTCTTATGTGGCCCTAAAGGAAGTCACCGATGCGCTGGCCAAGCGTCGCGTGGTCTGGGAAGAAGGCGCCTTCAAATCCAGCAACGCCGAACTCAACTCCCTGCTGGCCGACAGCCTTGCCGTTCATCTCCACCTCGACCAGTTCGACGACGCTCGTATGAACTTTCATGCACTCTACAAAGCAGCAAATTTTGAAAGCACCAAATCGACTTCGCTGACGACCAAGGTCGTTCGCTACGTCTTCGGTGAAAATGCGAAGAAGCGTGTTTTTGCCTACGTGAAGGTGCTGAATGTGGCGCTGGAAGAAAATGTCGCACCAGAAGGCCTTGCAGCATTCATCGTAGAAAACGGTGGGATCGAGGAAATTCGCCGCAACGGCATCAAAGCCGCTGACAAAGTTCAGTTGCGTGAAGCGAATGTCAAAAAGGCTTCAAGCGCACTGAAATCCAGCAAACCCATTGCAGCAAATGTCGAAGCCCCAGCAACCCTGAAACTAAAAGGCACGACAAACTTTGTTGCGGCTATTGCTCGCAAGGAAGCCGATGGCACGTTCAGCATTGTGCACATCACGGCGAACGAAACCTTGGTGCAAAGCCTGCTCGCAAACGCTGCCAAGGACGTAGCGAAAGCGGAGGCGGATGCCGAAGCCACCAGCTACATCGACAACCGCCTGAATGCCGTCAACCAGTAATCAAAAAGGAAATTTATTATGCGTTACATCGAAAAATACCAACCGCAGAACCTGAACCAAGTCCTTTATCCCAACTTGGCCGTAGAACAACTCGTCAAGTCCGTGGCTGCGAATTCGACGAGCAGTAATTTAATCCTCTTCGGACCAATGGGCACCGGGAAAAGCCTCTTGGCCCAACTGATTGCTGAGGAACTGGCAAGCAAACGCATCGTTGATGTGGAAGTATTTCAGGGTACGCAATTGCGGACAGCCGCTAAGGCAGATGACCTCATCCAGCGCATCGAAAAACAGCGTTTTCTTTACAACGTGTTTGCAGATCGTCGCATGTACATCATCGAAGAGTTCGACCGTGTTCCCCTTGAGAGCCAACTCGGCTTTGGCCATTTGTTAACCACGCCCGATCTTCAGTTCATCCTGACTACGAACAGCGTGTCTGATATTGACGCACGTCTCGTGAGCCGTGCCCTGCCCTGCAAAGTTACTGGTGCAACACAGCAAGACATGGAACAGCTTGTCCAGCGTGTGCTCTCGAATGAAGGTGTTTCAGCTACGCCAACGGAGGTTGCGAAGCTGATCACATCCGTCAATGGTAATGTGCGCGACCTGATGAACGGACTGGAAGTGCTGGTACTGCAAAAGTGCCTGCAATCAGTTCCTGCAGTGCCGCAGCCTGTTGCGCCACAGCCCGTCGCACAAGCCGTGCAGCAGCCACCAGTGCAACCTGTGCCGCCAGCGTCTCTAGCTGTGACAGTTACGCCGCCCCAGCAGCAGCCTGCACCCAGCGCGCAGCCCACGCCGTAAAACGCGTCTTTTCGTGGAGCGAGCCAGCCTTGCTCCACGAAAACCTAATACAATCAGCATTGTATTAGGTTTTCGCCTAACCCACTGAAATCATTGCACGCCGTCCGCGTTCTGATTTCAGCCGACATCCAAAATCTCAGGAAATACCGTGAAACCAGCGAAAGCATTAGGTTTCTGGAGGAACATGCAATGGCCCAAGCCGCGACACTTACCGACACGCAACTGCGCCGCGTCCTGCAATATGTCAGCACCCGCCGCCATGCTCTGCGCGACCGTACCATCCTGCTGGTCAGCTTCAACGCAGGTCTTCGCGCCAAGGAAATTGCTGCCCTGTTAATTGGCGATGTTTATGGCGCGGACGGGGCCGTGCGCGAACACTTCAACCTGCGCCGCGCCCAGACCAAGGGCGGGCATGAACGCACGGTGTACCTGAATAAAGCCCTGCGCCGTGCGCTGGCCGAATACCGGACACTAGTGGAACACAGCAAACCCGGCGATGCGCTGTTTCCCACCCAGAAGCAGGCGGCGTTCAGCGCCAACACGATGTGCCAGCTTTTCTTGGAAATCTACACGGCTGCCGGGATTGCTGGTGCCAGCAGCCACAGCGGTCGCCGCACGTTTGTAACCCGCTTAGCAAATCAGGGTGTCAGCGTTCGTCAACTTGCTGCGCTTGCTGGCCACCGCAGCATCAGCACCACCCAACGCTACATCGACGTCAACGCCGAGCAATTGGCCAACGCTGTCGAACTGCTTTGAAACCTTCAATCAATCGAAACCATCTGCAAAAAGGAGAACGATGATGGGAAAAATCTACTGGAATACGATCACCAAGGATGGTCCAATGACTGTAATTTTGTTCCGCTTTCGCCGAGGCACCCTCAATCTTGAGCAAGCCGCCGAAGCTATGTTGCACGTTGAGCGCAAGACCGCTGAATTTGTGGCAGAGAAATTTTCACCCAACGATGACCTTGAGCAGAAGAAGATCAAGTGCCTAATGGATGCAACACTTAAGGCGCTTAATTCGTACAACGTTGGATACCGCAATTTGGTAAAACTCGGTGAGATTTCGCCCGTGTTCAATAAAGTCTTGGACCAGATTGAAGCTGAGTACGGTGGCACGCGCATTACCATAAAGCGTATCACTGACCCAGAATATGCTGACACTGCGCAAAAGCTGCTCAAAGCGCGAGACTTACGTCGCAAGAAACTGGCTCAGACACCCTGATCAGCTTCCGCAGCCTTCTACGCCTCATACTCTTCGCGGATCAGGCCATAGTCTGATCCGCGACAAGGTTTGCGAATAGCCGGAGCAATCAGCTCAGTTTTTGACCCGCCGCGCGCTGACGTTTCTATAGGTTGCGCTGATGCCTTCGGGTTGAATTTCCGTAAACTGGGACTTCTTTCCATGCATCTTCCATTCGCGTCCAAAGCCATCCATGCGCAACCCGAACGAGAAATGGATTTTCTGATTTAGTTTTTGCTCTTCAAGGATGCAGTGGTTGGTGACGATGCATTGAGGTGAGAGCGTTGTTACCACATTTTCGGCGCTGTAGACCACCTTGCCGTTACATGTGAGTTGTACGCTGCCCGTTGCATCTTTGGCCCAATGCACCCGAAGATCCAGTGTGTTCCACTTGCCAAACTGATCCGTCGAAAAGCACACTGCCCCCATAAAGGTTGCCCCCCGCTTGGAGTCCAATTTCATCTCGTAAATATGGTTCTTGGGTGCATCACGCAAAAACGCGAACATTCTCAGGCGGCTGTCCCATTCTCCATTTCTCACGTAACCCGGATAGGCGATACCCTCACCAATCTTTACTTCCATGTGGTAATCGAACGTATCACCGGGTTTGGCGTGATAGGCTTTGATAAGATAAGACGTCACATTGCCATTCCGGCAGTCGTCCTCGTCCCGGCCATCGCCATAACCGTTCCTGCTGCATTCTTTGTCATGGATTGCCACATGAACTTCGCCACCCTTGATTACTGGGTCAACGCCGTTGTGCTGCACAAAACGGAAGCCGGGATACGGTTCTGCATGTGATGCTGTCACGAGGCAAACGGTTGCCAGCAAGGCAAGCGATTGTCGTCTTACTAATTTCAAAGTCATTCCGCGTTGTCCTTCGACTTCTGCGCCTCATACTCTTCGCGGGTCAGGCCATAGTCTGATCCGCCAAGCATATCCTTCTTCATGCGCGGTTGCAGGTGGCTGTAATGCCGCTCGATCATGGGGATTGATGTACCCATGTTCTTGGCCAGCACATGAATATCCATCCCATCGTTCACCAGTGCAAACGTCGCATAGGTGTGGCGCAGGCTGTACAGGGTGCGATTTTGCTGTGTTACGGGACAAACAAGTAGACCATGTTCTTCCAGGAACCGTTTGAACGTCTGGTCCAAGTTTTTGCTGACGGTCCCATCCGGCAAACAGAACACCGGCAGGTCCAGTCGCTGTTTCAGCATGCCCTCGAATGCCGTGTTCTGGATCGCAACTGTTCTGGCATGAATGCGGCGTAGGGCAGCGAGGGCAGTGGGGCGGCACATGACATTGTGCGCCTTGGTCTTGCCCTTAACCCCCTGAAATTCCAGATAGATGCGACCCTTTTCCTCGAACACATGCACATGGCGCCAGCGCAGGTTTTCTGCTTCGGTCCCGTGCCGTATGCCGCTGTTGGCCAGCACCATCACATAGTCCCAGAGCAGCATCCGCATGTCGCGCGACTTCTGGGTATGGACGGTTTCGTCTTTGGCCCAACTGGGCAGCTTGCGGATCATGGTCCGGTAATCGTCCAAGCTGAAATCCGGCCTGCGCTCCCCGTCAGCGCCAGTGTTGACCAAGATCGGGATTTTGCCCTTGGTCATGTAGCTGCGATTGACCGCTTCCTCGAATACACGGTTCAGCGCCGTGTTGTGCGTGGTGATCGTGCTGGCCTTGGGTTCACGCAGCATCTTGGCCGCGCGCCAAACCGCATATTCTTTCAGTTCGACATGACTGATGTTGTTGACAAACTTAGCGCCAAAGAACGGGATCAGGTAGGTTTCGATGGCCGTGATGTAGTCCTTGTACACCTTGCGTCCTGTGCCAGCGTCCAACTGTTTTTGCATATCGGCAACAGCAAGACGGGCAACGGCATCAAAGCGTTTGCTGACAATGGGCAGGTCATGTTTGGCCCGGAACCGGTATTCCATGTACAGGGTCTTGGCGGCTTCCTTGGCCTCGGCCAACTGCTTGCACTTGGTCGTCGTTCGCACCCAGCGATCACCGATCTTGAACGCTGCCTGCCACGCAGAACTGGCCTTGCGCCGGGTCAACCTGACATCGCCATCCAGCAGCGTCACCGTTTCATCGCTCAGTTTGACCATCGTCTGCCCCACGTTCACACCGCCAACCTAGGGCCGGTGCCAGCGGGTGTCGACACTGGCCATCCAGCCAGTCCCGGAAATTCCACCAGAACCGGCAGGGTTTTCAGCTTCCGTCGATAAATAAACGGAAGACGGGAGAACCCTTTTGTATCGGAGATTTATTCATCAGCGCGAACTTCGCGACTACCTGCTACAGCGCGACTGGGATGTGTTTGGCACACTGAAATTCCAGAACAAACGCCTGATTTCCGGCAGTCGGGCACATCAGGAATTACGGTACTTCTGGAACCGACTGGATCGCGTGGTTTACGGCAAGGCAACAGAAGCTGGCTGTCGGGTACAGCGATGGTGCTTTGCCCACGTGGGCAGCCACAACGACAACTACCATCTGCACTTCGTGGCAAAGGCACCGGTTGACCCAGACCTGTTTGCGGCTCTGGCCAACACCCTCTGGACCCGGCAGTGCAGTGCCTCCGCCAGCCTGAAAGAAAACTGGATCACGCCGGTCCTCTATCCGACGCAGGTTGCGTGGTACGTGACCAAGGAGACGTGGAAGATTGGGGCAGATACCTTTGACCCCAGTCTCAGCGCAGATACTGGTGTAACATACCAAATGAACACTGAACGGGCGCTGGCGCAGGAACTGCGCATCGCCCGCGCCATCACAGCCAACGAGTGGCAGGCTGCACAGAATGCCCTCGAACTGCACAAGGCAGGAACACTCCATCGCCTTGCACTCCGCGACAGAAAACCGAGTGGCAAAGCCACCGGCCAGTAGTCGAGCACGGAGGAACGTCAGGATGACTGGGGGTACGGAAATCGTACCAAATCCTTGTCATGACCAAATCGTTGAGACCGACAGGGTTCATTGGAACCGAGTAGAAGGCGAAGGCGGAAGCAAAGCATCAAGACCATAAGATGCCAGATAAAGACCTCCAGACCTGAAGCGGTGCGTTGGCATCTGGCGGGGCAGACGAGGGCTACTGCCTCAAGACAGTTGAGACCAAGCACTGTGTTACCACAGTACCTTGCGGCTGTGGGCGACACTCCGTAGATGAGGAAGCACTTCAAGCTACTAAGTACAGCGTTTCATGACAGGCGAAAAAGACTATGGATTATGATCATCGGCTTGACGCCCGCGGCGCACTTTGCCCAATCCCTGTAATAAAAGCTAAGAAGATGCTTGCTAAGATGACAGCAGGTCAGCGTCTTCTTGTCGAAACGACCGATCCCGTCGCCCAGATCGACATTCCGCATATGTGCAAGCAGTTCGGCTTTACACTTGTTCAGACCGCCGAAGTCACCGGCGGCCATACCTTTATTGTCAAGAAGTGACGAACGCGACTACTTAGCTGACCAAGACTGGACCTTACGCGCCGCGTTGTCATTCCTCCGCTTTACGTATGCCTGACCAGTCGACAACGTCGCCAAATTCGCACCGCGTCCGAGAATCCGGGCCGCTGCCTTTGAAGGTGCGTTGGTAGAAAACGCAGCTACCAAACCCATTTCGCTGAGAAAGTCGTCATCTTCGCCGGAAAAGTCATCCGGGCTTTGCGATATGAGCATCACAGCGCCACCTTTCGAGCGGCTCATCCGGACGAGGTTCGATAGAGAAGGAAGGCGCGATCCGAGTATCCGATGCGCCTCGTCAATCATGGCAATAATTCGCATTCCTCGACTACCATCCTCAGCGACTGGAGTATCAGGAAGGCTGTTCAGATACTGATCGAGTGAGTCCAAAACCAAATTCACGACGATAGAACGACTTTCTTCAACAACATGCGGAGGGAGCTTTATGATCCATGAGCGCTTGAAGAACTCTTCTGGCGAAAGATCAGGTGCAAACAACGGAAAACGGCAGACTTCTCGTGCGGCTGCAATCGCACCGTCTTCCTTCATCTCGCGCTCTGCATAGACGTTGATGAGTTCACGCTGGAAATCGTCTAGTTGGCACGGCGTCTGCGTCCTTAAGGCCCGAGCGGCGGCTTCATAGACAGCGTCTCGTTGCTTGTCGCCAAGTTTCGCTCCTTTCAAGCGAGAAAACGACTCCCGGAACCTCGATGCAGCTTGAGACAGGTCGATATCATCGCGAGACCGAAGAGCAAGCACGTCTAGAGGTACTGGCATTCTTGGTGGTTCAATAACGGTGGCCTCAAAAAGCTGTTCCAGATGATAGCCGCCGCCCGATTCATCCGTCGCAAGGTCGCCCTTGAAGTCGAAGGCAATGATCGGGAGAGGCGCTTCCTTGCGAACAGCACGGAGAATAGAAACCGCAGTCCTCGTCTTGCCAGAACCAACGCCCCCCATAACGGCGCTATGTGGTGAACAACCCGGCCCGTTCAGAATCCATTCGATCTCTGCGCCAGAATTCGCGTCTGTCGAGATTTCACCAACCGGAACCGAGATCAGGCCAGTACTTGAGAATGCGTCGCTCGATTGCTTGCGATCCCGAAGTTTCATGCGGCCAGCCAAGGGAAGTTCAGCGTGTTCGACCAACATGCGAACAAAACGCGAAATATCTTCGCCACTTTGCTTCCAGTCCGAGTCAAGAAGCTTAACTCCCCGACGCCAATGCGCGGCAACTGCCGCCACAAGTGTGCGGACATCGTAATCTTGATCAGGCTTGTGCTGGATGATCAGTGAAACCCAAGCCATTAAATCCGCCCCGGTTCCAAAGAACGTATCGCCCTTTATGGTTTTACCCCAGTCCGCTTCCGCAGGAATTGGTTCTGGTGGCGACGCAACGCCAAGAGAACGAGACAAGGCAAGGCGTGCAGGAAGGTAACGCTTACGCATACCAAGTCGCTTCATGAACTCGCTGTTTAGCTCATCGGAAGCTTCATCCGTACGGAAGTTGGCACCCGCAACGTCAACAATCGTAAGGGTCATTGACGCGCTCCGTTAGTAAAATAGCCCTCGGTCACGGATGAGACTCCGATGTCGCCGACTCGTTCAAAAGACACAAGATACTTCTTCTGAACATGGGGTTCGATCGCTTCCAAATACTCCCCGACCACTTCCGTGTTGGTAGTTAGCAATATCACTTGATGTCCGCGTTGCACTAAATGCCGTAGAACGCCATTACGGTGTTCCACGTCGAGGCGGCCCAGAGGAGTGTCGATAACCATTGGGAACGAGCGCTTCGAAACGGATGCAACAGCTGAAATAAGGGCTTGGGTAAATATTTGTTTCTCGCCGGCTGAAAGGTCAAAGTTTCGCAGGTCAACGCCTTGCGAGTTCAGCAGACGCACTTCACACTCATCTGTAATCTCAATCCGATCAACCAAGTCTTTCTTGTGAGCCATTGAGTGATGGGCGTCCGTCATGGCCTTAGCAACGGCGTTGATCTGGCTTGGAACAGCTTGCGCGACGATACTGTCAACCATTGAAGCCACTTTCAAAGCGCGGCTCGCACGACGAAGGCTCGGTTTGGCTTGGTCCCACTGCCCCGACAACTTAGACAACTCAGCGTTCTTTTTGGAGATATCAGAGTCGTAGACAACGATCTCGCGGCGCAAAGCCCCAAGTTCTTGATCCACCTCGCTTAGGCGAGCATTGACTGTGTTCAGGTCGTTCTTCTTTTTGTCGATATGCGGAGTTATGGTCTCGGTCCGCATGATCTCTTGCTGCAACTTGTATTGTGCGTCTTCGTCGGCGGAGATCTGATCAAGTAGTTCGACCACTGCCGGTGCCCCGAGTTCATCAAGTGCATCGATTTTCTCGACGACCTTCACTCGGTCGATTTCGTTCAAATAGCTATGGACAATATCCTGCGCTATTCCGTCCGGTGGCGGGCTCCACAGAGTTTCCCATGCCTCCCGTGCTATTGAGACAACGGTATCTTTCTGTGCGCCATCGAGGTTTGGTTGTACGCGGTCGAGAGAGGCACGTACGCTGGCAACATAGCGCTCAAGGTTACTGTCGCCCTGCTGGCGTCCGGCAGTCCACTTTTCGCGAATAATCTCGCCCTGAAGTGTCTTCTTAAGCTGTTCCCTAAGCCCGCGACCAGACAATGCAAGCGCAATGTCTTGAGCGAGTAGAGCCTCTAACTGGGACTTTCCATCCTCGACGCTTCGTTGCAGTCGGTTCAGCTTTTCATACTGTTCTTGAAACTGGGCCTGAGAGCCTGCACCAAAGCTTGCAAGTTCGCGGGTCAGCTTTTCGCGTTGTTCCTTGAGCGTAAGATGCTCAGGCTCCAACTCAGCAATGCGCTCTGACTTCTTACTCTTCTGGAAGTTCAGATTATCCAATTCGAGCTCAATACGCTCGAGGGTGTTATCACTTACGTTATTAACTTCGCTCTTTCGAACTCGTGCGTAGGCGCGGAGGTCTTGCGCCAGCTCACGAAGCACAGGAATTCCAAGAAGACCTTCAATTCCTGACCTAACCTGTGCGGCCATTTCTCGTTCCGCGAAGGCGCTTACCTGTTCACCATCAAAAAGGAAGAAAGCAGCAAGGTAGTAGGGGAGGAAGCGCTTTGCGATATAGTCGCGGTACCAGTCCAAATCGTCGCCATCGTCTGCCGAACGCGGTCCAACCACTCTTTTCGTGGAACCTTCGTAAATTCTGACTTCCTCATCTGTTGGCTTGTATTGGCCGCGCTCGCTGAAATACCAGACCCTCTGAATTTCGATTTCTTCGTCATCTGCCACAAATGTTAGCTTCACAGAACAAGAGCTGCGACCAGCGTCAATTGCGCCTCTATGAAGCGCCTTTTCCAAAAAGGCTTTGTACGAGGTGGCAAGGCGTTGTTTGTCATCGCTTGAAAACGGTGACCGGGCAACGAGGGGCAGACCACTTTGCCCGAACAGACCGAGCACAATGGCTTCGAACAATGATGTCTTGCCGTAACCGTTCTGTGCGCCAACTAGAATGATGTTACGCGTGTCTGTTGGCTCTGGGAATTCGAACGAGGCGACAGCGTAAGCTTTCCAGTCGCGGAGAACGATGCTCTTCAAATACATGAGTGTCAGTCTCCGATCTCAATCCGATCAAGGATGTCGTCAAACGCATCCCACAGGCCCTTCTTCTTCTGCTTGCCGGTTTGATCAACCTCAGCCTGCACAAGCTCGACGAATTCTGGAAAAATGATCTTGTTCTCAAGGCACTCTTCACGAACCAATGAACGACCTTCTGGGTTGTCGAGCAGAACAACTACGTTCTGAGTCATGCCTTATCCTTCTTGATCGTATCCACCGATGTGCGAGCGAGCCTCGACGCGTTCGCGGTCAGCTCTTGGTAGCGTCCACGGACGTGGTGTAAATTCAGCGCCGTCTTCGGTGTGATCTCAGGTGGCCATCGAGATGTATGGTCGAGGTGGAGTTTGGCGACTTCAACCACGAACCACACGGAGACCCC
>Ga0172373_10001667_pt1 | contig 35630 bp, 30 predicted proteins | sample Lak10m_2_FD_114546 | JGI IMG/M metagenome (GOLD analysis project Ga0172373, IMG submission 114546) | Freshwater microbial communities from Kabuno Bay, South-Kivu, Congo - kab_092012_10m | ecosystem: Environmental > Aquatic > Freshwater > Lake | place: Democratic Republic of the Congo...
CAGCAGGCCGTTGACGCCCTGTTTCTGGTCGGTCAGGGTACGGCAGAAGGCGTCTTCCGCAGCGGAACCACGCGGCCCCATGATGAGGTCGATGTGGGCGACGTTGAGCAGGTCGAGGCCGCTACCATCGGGACGGTTGTCGATAACCAGTGCTTCGCCTACCAGAACGCGATCAATTTTTGCCACAATTTTCTCCTAAATATAGTTAACTACTTCTTCAAAAAAACAATGCCTTTTTCGACCTTGACCTCGACGCAAGGGGTATGCCCCACGTCGGGTGCCACTGCCTGTCCATCGGCCAGACCGATGTTCCATCCGTGCAGCGGGCAAGTGACATGCTCGCCGTGCACGATACCTTGCGACAAAGGCCCATTCTTGTGCGGGCATCTATCGTGCAAGGCAAATATCTTGTCGCCGTTGGTGCGGAATACGGCAATATCACCGCCTGCGCTTTTCACCACGCGTGACCCCAGCATGGGAATCTCCTCGACTGTCGCGACTTTGACCCAATCGTTCATTTTGCTGTCCTTACGAAACAATTAATAAATAAACCAGCAATACATTCGCCAATAGCGAGAGCACTGCAAACAACTGCCACAAGCCCGACACGCTGCGTGCGGCCAGCGGCGTACGGGGCGGCGCCAGCACTGGGCGGCTTTCGCCGGTTTCCAGCGCCAGCAGCATTTCTTCTGCGGTTTCGAAGCGCAATACCGGGTCGACCGCCACCGCTTTCAGCACGATGTTTTCCAGCCATTGCGGAATCTCCGGCCGGTAGCGCGCCGGTGGCACCGGGCTGCCGAAACGCGGATGCTGGAACGGCTCGATCTCGCCATACGGATACTTGCGCGTCAGCAAGTGGTATAGCGTGACCCCGGCTGCATACAAATCGCTCTGCACGCTGGCCGTCGCACCGCTGAACAACTCCGGCGCCATAAAGCTTGGCGTGCCCGGATTATTCTTCGCCTGCGCCGCATCGGCATTGGCGCTGAGCGACACCCCGAGATCGAGGATACGCAAGCGGCCGTCATCCCCCATGTGGATGTTGGCCGGCTTGATGTCGCGATGCACGACATTCAATCTATGCAGTACCGCCAGGCCCTTGACCATCCGGATGCCGATGCCGCCGACATCTGCCGCAGTAAAGTGCTGCCCGCTGTCCAATTGCTTTTGCAGCGTCGCCCCGGCATGAAAGCTCATGACGTAATACAAACAACTGCGGCGTTCGACAGGTATCGGCAGCACCTGCGGGAAGAAGTGCGCCACTACCCGCTTGGCCAGCCATTCCTCGTTGAGCAGCGCAGCGCAGCTTTCCACATCGTTGGCCAGCAGGGGCTGCAAGGTTTTCAGCACGAATACCTGTCGGGTCGCGACATCCCGCACCTTGTAGATCAGGCTGGCACGCGATTCGTGCAACAACTCCAGTATTTCGAAATCGTCCAGCCGCTCGCCGGCCTTAAGTCTGGGCGGCAAGCCCAGCGATTTGCTTACCGCCAGAAGATCGGCGTAGTTTTCTTCGCCCAGAGTCTCCACGCGCACCACCAGCGCGGTGGCGTTATCCTGCCCGTCTGCCGCCAGTGCCGACTTGACCAGATCGTCCGCCGCCAGTTGCGGGTTCTGGTACAGCGCCAGAATCTCGTGGATGCGCTTGTCGCCCAGCCGCTCCCACACCCCATCCGTCATCAGCGCGAACAAATCGCCTTGATGCAACTCGCCCTCGCTGAAATCGACCTGCAAATGTTCATCTAATCCAATAGCCCGCTTGAGCACGTGCTTCATGTCGGGCCTATCCCACACATGATCGCTGGTCAGTTGCTCCAGTTGGCCGTCGCGTAACCTGTAAATACGGCTGTCGCCGACATGACCAAGGGTATAGCGATGGCCGCGCAGCACCAGGGCAGACAGGGTTGTCGCCATCCCGGCCATCTCGCGTTGCCGCGCCGCTTGCGACAGCACCCAGCGATTGACCGCGCCCAGCACCTTGTCAAGCGAGGCGGCCACTTCCCATGTATCGGGCGTAGCGTAGTAGTCGGACAGCAGACTGCGCACCGACATCTCGGAGGCCTCGCGCCCGCCGGCGTGACCGCTCACGCCATCGGCCACTGCCAACAAGGCGCCCTTGATGGCCAGTTGCTGAGCCTCAGGGGTGACCATGCCGCAAAAGTCTTCGTTACGTTCGCGCGGGCCGGTGGCGGTACATTCACCGATGCTAAGGGTCAAGGGCATGACGTTCTATCGAATACCGGATTTTCACAGGATAAGGGAAAACCACGCGCAGTGGTTTCCCTGACTTCCGGCATCCTCACACCTTGGCCGTGGTGGCTGAACCCCAGGTCGTGCGCCAACGCGTCTTGACGCTCATCAGCCCGATCAAGGCAATAATCGCCAGTCCGGCAAAGGCGATCAAGCCCACCTGGTAACTGCCGGTCACCTGCTTGGAATAGCCCAGGCTGGAAGCGAGATAGAATCCGCCGATCCCGCCCGCCATGCCTACCAGGCCGGTCATCACGCCGATTTCCTTGCGGAAGCGCTGCGGCACGAGCTGGAACACCGCGCCGTTGCCCATGCCCAGCGAGAGCATGGCAGCCACTACCACCGCAAGACCGATGAACTTGTTCGCCGCGCCAAAACTCATCATGAACAGGAAAAATGCAGCCATGACATACACGATCATCAATGTGCGAATGCCACCGATACGGTCGGCCACGTTGCCGCCCAGCGGGCGCATCAGCGAACCGGCAAACACGCAAGCCGCCGTGTAGAAGCCTGCAATCACCGGCGGCAGGCCATACTGGTCATTGAAATAAATGGTCAGCGAAGACGCCATGCCGACAAAACCGCCGAAAGTCACGCTATAGAACAGCATGAACCACCAGGCATCCTTGTCTTTCAGCACGGCCAGGTACTGGCCCAGCGTCTTGGGCGGCGGCGTGTCCGGGCTATCCTTGGCATAAATGGAATACACCACGAATACCAGCGCCAGCGGGATCAAAGCCAAGCCGAACACATTGTTCCAGCCAAAAGCCATGGCAAGGCCAGGCGCGAACAGCGCGCCAATCGCGGTACCGGAATTACCGGCGCCAGCGATGCCCAGCGCAGTTCCCTGATGTTCCGGCGGATACCAGCGCGAAGCCAGCGGCAAGGCCACGGCAAACGATGCGCCGGCGACACCTAGAAATACGCCCAGCAGCAGTGCCTGCTGATAGCTCTCGATGGTGTGCAGCCAAGCCACCAGCAAGGCCACGATGACAATGACCTGGCCGATCAGGCCGGTTCTCTTGGGGCCGATATGATCGACCAGCATGCCCATCACCATGCGGAACAATGCGCCGGACAATACGGGCGTTGCCACCATCATGCCTTTTTGCGCTGGGCTGAGGTGCAAGGTAGAAGCGATCTGCACGCCCAGCGGGCCGAGCAGCACCCAGACCATGAAACTCAGGTCGAAATACAGGAATGCGCAAAACAACGTCGGTTTGTGGCCGGCCTCCCAGAAACTGCTTTTCATAATAATTATCCTTAAACCGAGATGATTTCGAATTCGCGACGGGCTTGCGACGGCTTGGCACGTTCCAGCCACGGGTCTTCGTAGCCTTGCAGCGCGTATAGCAGACGTTCGTACAGCACCTTGCGGTTGGCCGCGTCTTCCACCACCTTGGCCTTGATGTAGTCGAGGCCGACGCGGTTCATGTAGTGCACCGTGCGTTCCAGGTAGTAACCTTCTTCGCGGTACAACTGCAGGAAAGCACCGGAGTATTCCATCACCTCCTCGTCATTGCCGACCTTGCAGAAGAACTGCGCGACGTCGGTCTTGATGCCGCCGTTGCCGCCCACGTAGAGCTCGTAGCCTGATTCGAGGCCGATCACGCCGACATCCTTGATACCGGCTTCGGCACAATTGCGCGGACAGCCGGAAACCGCCAGCTTGACCTTGTGCGGGCTCCACATGCCGAACAGCATTTTTTCGAGCTTGACGCCCATGTCCATGGCCAGTTGCGTGCCGAAGCGGCAATGCTCGGCACCGACACAGGTTTTGACCGTGCGCAGGCTTTTTCCATAGGCATGGCCGGATACCATGCCCGCCTTACCCAGATCATCCCAAATCGCGGGCAGATCGGCCTTGTGCGCACCCAGCAGATCGATACGCTGGCCGCCGGTGACCTTGACGGTAGGTATCTTGAACTTTTCCGCGACGTTGGCGATCGCCCGCAGCTCGTCGGGCGTGGTCAGCCCGCCCCACATGCGCGGCACCACGGAATAGGTGCCGTCCTTCTGGATGTTGGCGTGGGCGCGCTCGTTGATGAAGCGGCTTTGCGGGTCGTCGATGGCCTCGTGCGGCCAGGTCGAGATCAGGTAATAGTTGAGCGCCGGACGGCAGGAGGCGCAGCCGTTGGGCGTACGCCATTGCATCTCGCGCTGTACGGTCGGGATATCGAGATATTTCTTGTCGCGGATCGCCTGCCGCACCACACCATGACTATGATCGGTACAGCCGCACATGGGCTTGCTGCTGGTATCGGCAGGCTGGTAGGCACCGCCGATGCACGAAGCAAGTATCTGCTCCACCAGGCCGGTACAGGAACCGCACGACGCCGAAGCCTTGGTGTGCTTGCGCACCTCGTCCAGGGTGAACAGGCCTTGCTCCTTGATGCTCTTGACGATGGCACCCTTGCACACGCCGTTGCAGCCGCACACTTCGGCCGTATCCGGCATGGTAGCGGCTGAGGTCTGCCCCTTGTGGCCGGCGTCGCCCAGATGGTTCTGGCCGAACATCAGGTGGTCGCGAATCTCGTGGATATCCTTGCCGTCCTTGAGCATCTGGAAATACCAGGAGCCATCCACCGTATCGCCATAAAGGCAGGCACCCACCAGGCGGTCGCCTTCCAGCACCAGCTTCTTGTATACGCCGCCGACCCTGTCGTGCAGCACGATTTCTTCGGTATGCGCTCCGCCCATGAAATTGCCGGCAGAAAACAGATCGATGCCGGTCACTTTCAGCTTGGTCGAAGTCACGGAACCGGTATAGCGGCCGATGCCGAAATTGGCCAGATGCGTTGCACACACCTTGCCCTGCTCGAACAACGGTGCCACCAGACCATAAGACACGCCGCGATGCACCACGCACTCGCCCACGGCATAGATGCGCGGGTCGTAAGTCTGCATGGTGTCGTTGACCACGATACCGCGATTGCAGTAGATGCCGGAAGACTCGGCCAGCGCATAGTTGGGGCGGATACCGACCGCCATCACCACCAGATCGGCCGGTACTTCCTGACCGTCCCTGAATCGCACCGCCTTCACGCGGCCACCTGCGCCGACCAGTTGCTCGGTGTCCTTTTCCAGCAGGAACTTGAGTTCCTTCTGTTCCAGCGACTGTTGCAGCATGAGGCCGGACACCTGGTCGAGTTGCCGTTCCATCAGCCACCCGCCCTTATGTACCACGGTGACGTCCATGCCGCGAATCTTGAGGCCGTTGGCGGCCTCAAGACCGAGCAAGCCGCCGCCGATGACCACGGCATGTTTGTGGCTGGCCGAGGCGGCAATCATGGCATCGACATCGGCAATGTCGCGGAAGCCGATCACCCCGTCCAGATCGTTGCCGGGAATAGGCAGCATGAACGGGTTGGATCCGGTCGCCAGCAGCAAGCGGTCATAGGCCACTTCGGTACCGTCTTCGGCGACCACCTTGCGGGCGACACGGTCGATCTTGCTCACCTTGTTGCCCGTGTGCAGCTTGATGCCGTTTTCGGCATACCACGCGCGGTCGTTCAGAATGATATCGCTCACCGTCTGCTCGCCCGCCAGAACAGGAGAAAGCAGAATACGGTTGTAGTTGGGGTGCGGCTCGGCACCGAACACCGTTATGTCATACATCTCCGGCGCGATTTTCAGCAATTCTTCGACGGTACGCATTCCCGCCATGCCGTTACCCACCACCACCAGTTTCATTTTCTGCATTTTCTCCTCACTTTCCACTTCCGGACCACTTGTCATCCGAATTTCTCAACAGCAACAAGACGCCAGCAGTCCATTAGATTGCATCATTTGCATCTTGTATGCCATCAATATTTTTATTCATATAAACAACGTGCTACATATGCATACCAAGTCACGTAAAAGCAAAAATGCACCAATTAAGGGCGAATGCACCACATTGGAATTCTCTGTGGTGCATTCGGTATTGCGTTTGCCCCTGTTGGGCATACGTGCTTTATCAGAACGTGTACATCACCGTCAGCCAGAGCTTTTCGGTATCGCGAACGCGCCCGCGATTGCCGCCAACCGTGTCGGCGACATTCGCCAGCAAGGCATAGTGGTCGTCTTCGGTGAACTTGCCGTACTCGACCTTGCCCATGATATTTTTGTTATAGGTATAAGTGACGGCAGCATTCCACTCCTTGCCGTATTTATCCCCGTTCGCGGCCGCACCGCCGCCCACCGTATGGAAATCGTCATCGGAGCGAATCACGTGGTAATCGGCAAAGAAGCCAAAGTCGCCGTACTTGTAGGTCGCCGTGACGAAAGTGTCCTTGATGCCTTCGAGCGGTGTCGCCAGGAACTTGTCCACCCAGCCCTGGAACAGGTGATTGGTACCGAACGGTGTCTGGAATGCGTATTTGCCATCGTTGCTGGACAGCAGCTCCTGATCGACCCGCAGGGTGAAATCGCCATAAGCCGCACCGCCACCCAACTTGTAATAATGCGCATCGATACGTTCGTCGCCGGCGCGATAGTTATCCTGTTTCGCGTATTCGGCGGTATACAGGGCTTTCCAGTCGTCGTTCAGCTTACGCACGCCATCCAGGCGCAGACCGTACACCTGGTTCGAATGATTGGCTTTTATATTCGCAGCACCGCTCTTGCCAGCGGCAACGGCAGCAGCACCCGCCCCACCTCCGAACCATGCCGCGCCAAAACCCAGATCCTCCAGAGAGGAAAGATAGCCGTAACCAACGACAGACTCCGAAGGTGAAATGCGGTATTTGAGGTTCACCACATCTAGCGCACCTTCACCACGTTTCTTCGCGGTAATTTGCTTGACACTCTCGAAGTGCGCCAGAAAGACTTCGGTGTCCGGGATGGTCTTGTTCAGCACCGATGCGCCGTCGAATACCTGCATGACCTGGCGGAAACCGATGTCGCCGACAAAGCGCACATTGTCCAGATTGACCTGCTGGCGACCAAGCCGCAGCCGGGTATTCTTGATGCCGGTCCAGTCAACATAAAGCTGGTTGACGCTGGTGTAATCGGGATCGACGATCTTGGCATACTCCACCTTGTCCGGCTGGTTGGATGCCCCGTTGATCAGCGTGCTGTTCGTGCTGTCATTGAAATCGTCGTCAAACTTGCTCACGTTGATCAATTGCGCGGCAAAACTCAGGTTATGGAACGGTGCGGTCTGCCAGCCGATCAAGCTGCGCAGCGTGATTCCCGTCGCATCCTTGAGGTCTTCGGTTGCCGTCGGATTCGCCTGGCCCGTCACAATCGTTGGCGGCTGCAATCCATCCTGCTCCACCTTTTCGTAGCGCAGGCGGAAACTGGTCATATTCTTGCCCTGCTTGATGGAATCCAGCAGGGTGTACTCCTGTACGACATCGGCAGCCTCTTCGGCCAGAGCCGGCATGGTAGCCAGCAGCATTGCGGTCGCCAGTGCGGTCTTGGTGAACTTCATGGTCATGCTCTCCTTGAATTAAAAATCGGTTATGCAGCAAGCTTGTGGGCGTGGCGCTCGTACAGAAACTTCAGTACTTCGCTACGCAGGCGGTTGTAATGCGGATCCTCGGCAAGTTGTAGTCGAGCACGCGGACGCGGCAGATCGACTTCGAGAATCTCCCCGACCGTGGCCGCCGGGCCGTTGGTCATCATCACGATGCGGTCGGACAGCAGCACGGCTTCGTCCACGTCATGCGTCACCATCGCGACGGTGGCGTTGGTGGCCTCGACGATCTTCATCAACTCGTCCTGCAGGTTGGCGCGGGTCAGCGCATCGAGCGCACCGAACGGCTCGTCCAGCAGCAGCACCTTGGGCTCCATCGCCAGTGCGCGGGCAATGCCGACACGCTGCTTCATGCCGCCGGAAATCTCGCCCGGATACTTGAGCTCGGCATGCGTGAGGCCGACCAGCGCCAGCGCCGATTTGGTGCGTTCGGCAAGCTGCGCCTTGTTTTCGGTTTCGGCAAACACACGCTCCACGGCCAGGTAGACGTTGTCGTAGCAGGTCAGCCAGGGCAGCAGCGAGTGATTCTGGAACACCACCGCACGCTCGGGCCCCGGGCCGGAAATCTCGCGCCCGGCGCACAGCATCACGCCATCGCTCGGCATCAGCAGGCCGGCAATCAGGTTGAGCACGGTAGACTTGCCGCAACCCGAGTGGCCGATGATCGAAACGAACTCGCCCTTGTTGATGGTCAGATCGACCGCCTGCAAGGCGACGAAACGACCGCGCTTGGTATCGAAGGTCATGTTGACCTGTTCCATCTGTACATACTTTTCCATGATTTCTCTCCTTTAGCCCATCATTCGCTGCGGAACCGGCTGGCGAGCAGCAACAGCGCCTGCTCCAGCAGCAAACCGATGATGCCGACCACAAAGATCGCGATGATGATGTGTTCGACGTTGAGGTTGTTCCACTCGTCCCACACCCAGAAACCGATGCCCACGCCGCCGGTCAGCATTTCGGCCGCGACGATCACCAGCCAGGCCACGCCGATGGCGAGACGCACGCCGGTCAGCACATGAGGCAAGACAGCCGGAAACAGGATCTTGGTGAAGACTTTCCACTCGGACAGGTTGAGTACGCGCGCCACATTCAAATAGTCCTGCGGAATGCGCTGTACGCCGGTCGCGGTATTAAGCACCATGGGCCAGATGCTGGAGATGAAAATCACCCAGATTGCCGCCGGATTGGCCGCCTTGAACACCAGTAGGCCGATCGGCAACCAGGCTAGCGGCGAAACAGGACGCAAGATGCCGATGACCGGTGCCGCCATGTCGCTCAGAATCTTGAAGCGTCCCAGCGCAAACCCGAGCGGGATGCCCACCAGCGCCGCCATGCCGAAGCCGATGCCGACGCGCTGCAGCGAGTTGAGAATGTTCCAGCCTATGCCCTGGTCGTTCGGGCCGTTCTGGTAGAACGGGTGCGCAAACACCAGCTTGGCCGATTCCCAGGTTTTTATCGGGCCAGGCAAATTCGGGGCATATTGCGACAACCCCGCCCACAACCCGATAAACAGCAGCACGCCAACCAGCATCGGAATACCGCGCTGCAAGGCCGTGACCAGCCACTCCGGCGCGACCGCCCGGCGATAACCGGTACTGACCGGTTCCGCTGCGGATTCCGTTTCGGCAACCGGAAGCGGTATCACCGTTGCCGACTCAGTCACTAGTTCCGCCCCGACACTTTTCAATGCAACCACATTACTCATGATTCAGTCCCTCGATATGACGCAGACGAAGCGCCTGCACCAGATTCGTCGATTACACCTTGACCTTGAAACCAGCGGCGTAGCCCTTGGGATCCTTGCCGTCCCACACCACACCGTCGATCATCTTGGAAGTGCGCATCACATCCTTGGGCACGCTGATGCCCAGCGCACCGGCGGCTTCCTTGTACAGATCGACCTGGTTGACCTTTTTGGCAATAGCCAGATAGTCGGGATCGGACTTGAGCAGGCCCCAGCGCTTGTGCTGGGTGAGGAACCACATGCCGTCCGACAGGTAGGGGAAAGGCACCTTGCCGTCGTTGAAGAATTTCATGTAATTGGGGTCTTCCCACTTCTTGCCGATACCGTTGTCGTAGTGACCGAGGAAGCGTCCCTCGATGACATCTTCCGGCGCGTTGACGTAGGACTTGCTGGAAATCAGTTTGGCGACGGCCGAACGGTTGGCGGTGGCATCGATATAGCGGCATGCCTCCAGAATCGCCATCAGCATGGCACGGGCGGTGTTGGGGTTCTTCTGCACGAATTCAGCCGTGGTACCCAGCACTTTTTCCGGATGATCCGTCCAGATATCCTGCGAAGTCGCCACCGTGAAGCCCACCTTGTCGTAAATGGCACGTGCGTTCCACGGTTCGCCCACGCAATAGCCGTCCATGTTGCCGATGCGCATGTTGGCCACCATTTGCGGCGGCGGCACCACGATGGTCTTGACGTCCTTCATCGGATTGATGCCGTAAGTCGCCAGCCAGTAATACAGCCACATCGCGTGGGTACCGGTGGGAAAAGTCTGGGCAAAGGTGTAATCGCGGTTTTCGTTGTCCAGCATGCGCTTGAGCGAAACACCGTCCTTGACGCCCTTGTCCTTGAGCTGGTTGGCCAGGGTAATGGCCTGACCGTTGTTGTTGAGGGTCATCAGCACGGCCATGTCCTTCTGCTGGCCGCCGATGCCCATCTGCACGCCATACACCAGGCCGTACAGCACATGCGCTGCATCCAGCTCGCCGTTCACCGTCTTGTCGCGGATGGCCGCCCAGGAGGCTTCCTTGCTGGGCGTGATCTTGATGCCGTATTTCTTGTCGAAGCCCATTTCGGCGGCAACCACGATAGGCGCACAGTCGGTCAGCGGGATAAAGCCGATCTTGACCTCGGTCTTTTCCGGCTTGTCAGTACCAGCCGCCCAAGCGCTCGAACGAATGCTTTCCGGCACAACGCCCATGGTGGCCGCGGCCCCCATTGCAGCAGCGCCCAGTTTGAAAAAATTGCGACGTCCCATATCGGTTACCACCTTGCCGATTTCCTCTTTGCTCATGGTCATACCTCCTATGCAAATCAAAAAAAAACAAAACAAAAAAAGGCGCCCAACTCCCACCGCAAGCAGTGAGAATTGGACGCCTTTGTCCTGTGTGAGAGCAGCTATGCTCTCGATTGCTTACGACCGATCCCGCCGTTGGGATCCATCGCTTTTACTATTCGGTTAAAGCAGCAACTTTGCTGCCTCGACCACTTGGCCCGCCAAATCGGCAAGCTTGATATTCCTGTCCATCGCCATCTTGCGCATCAGGCTGTAGGCTTCGTCTTCACTTAAGCCCCGCTGTTTCATCAGCACACCCTTGGCGCGATCCACCAGCTTGCGCTCGCTCAACTTCAGGTTGGCGGCCGCCAGTTCCTCGCGCACCGCCTGCGATTCCTCAAACCTGGCAATCGCTGCATCCATGATAGGACGGACGCGATTACCTTCCATCCCGCCCACCACGTAAGCACAAACCCCGGCACGCGTCGCCGCCCTGATCTGCTCCGTATCGCCGTCGTGCGTAAACATCACGATAGCTCGCGGGCTATCCTGCGAGAGCACACATAAATGCTCAAGCGTATCCCGGTCAGGCGAATCGGTGCCGATAATGATGGCATCCGGTTCCAGATCCTTTACCTGCTGATGCAGGTTGATCGTATTGCCGACCTCCGCAATCACCGTATAGCGTGCAAGTAGCAGCTGCTCCCGGAGCTTTGCCAGACGCTCGGGATTCTCATCGACCAGCATCACACGTAGCGCTTTGGAGACCATTTCACCCATAACAAAGCATCGACCATGCCAACACGAATAACATGATGATTTCTATTTGGAAGAGCATTCCGATAAAACCTCATCCCCCGAAATTACGCACCGCGGCTGCACCATCCCGTCGCCTCCATGCACCTTTATAGTGCCTACTGGAACAACCAGTGCCGAAGCCGGGCATAAAGATACAAGGCGTGACCGGTCAACCAATCGCCGACGAGCGCGCCAAGCCGCTGGAGGAATTCCCGACTGTCGCTTGAAAGCCCTGGCACATGCTGCCCCGTTTGCATACCGCACATCGGCAGCAATTTTCAACAGAATTGACCAAGAATCATTAGTTGTCATTTGGGGAAACCGTGTCGACTCCTTCATCAGGTATGTCGGCGGCGTTTCCAGGCAGCAAGTATTGATAAATGCGTTGCACATACTTGCTGGGATATGCGGCAACCAGCACTGCGCATAGAATGATACTGAACAATACGACCATATATGTCGTGTCCTGAATTGCCTCCCCCGCCACGAACCCATATTGGCTGGGGAGGCCAGCCAAAACGGCGGCGGCCAGCCCTTTGGGAGCCATCATCGACGTCATGGCGGCGTCACGGGGGGTGTAACTGTTGTCGACAGTAAAGCGTGTCACAACGATTCGCATCGCAAACACCACGGCCACCATGGCAGCCGCTATTAACATCATTCGCGCCTCGCCGAAATGAATGGAAATTCCCAGATAGACAAAGAAAAACGTCTTGAGGAGAAATACCGCCTCGCGGTAAAACAACAGTTCGGTTTCTGTTATGGGCGTTATGCGGTCGCCCTGTAACAATTTGATGTGAGAAAGCCCGAGTTTGTCATGGTTGGTAAGTGAGACGCCCAACGCGAGAGCCGCAATGGCCCCTGAAAAACCCATTGCCTCGGTAATACCATAGATGATGAATACGTAGGCCACCGTGGATGAGATGGTATTGGGGAAATTCCGGACCTTCCTAAGCACAAGCAGCCACCCCAATCCGCCAACAACACCGATGACCAATGCAAAAATCAAGGCGGCAAGGACACTGCCCAGCACTTTTCCCGGCGCCACGCCGCCCTGAGTACCGGCTTGCAATAACGCGAAGACCAGAATGATGCATAAAACGTCGGTTAATGCAGACTCCAGCACCAGAACGGTTGAAGGCTTATCGGACAAAGACAATGCGCCAACCATCGGTATTACGACTGCGGAGGATGTGCCCCCGACAATGGCACCAAGGATGAACGCCGACAGCCAGCTGAGGTGAAGAAATGATTCTCCAATTACCGCAACAATAAACACTGTCAGCCCAAAACAAATCAGCCCCAGTTTTCCGGTCATCCCCAGCGAGCCGCCAAGCACTTTCAAATCGAGCGAGGTTCCGCTTTCAAACAAGATGACGACGAGCGCAATCGTGGCAATGACCGAGCCCACTTTGCCGAAGTCTTCCGGAGCAACCATGCCCATCACGGGGCCAGCTACCATGCCGATCAGCATAAGTACAAGCACATCCGGAATATTGGTTTTGCGAAACAATTGCGACAAAAAGTGAGCCACAAAAATCAGAATACCTACCAGCAATATAATTTGGGACATATTGTTCCGCTCATCGATTCAAGGTTGCTCATTACTGGTGCGCATCGCAGCGCGATGGCTGACTGAATGTTTTTCATTCTAAAGCGTTTGTAGAAATGTTTTCATCTATTCGTTGCCTGCTTCAGTATGCAGGTAAACTTGTCGGATTGCAGGATCGTAAAGTTGAGAGGCCATGGTGGATTTCTTCACGTTGCTTGGTGGTGTGATATGTGCATCAATCGGGGGCGAGCTTTTTGTGCGCGGCGTAGTGGGTATCGCCCGCTGGGCACGCATTTCGGCGGGCATCATAGGCGCAACTTTTGCGGCTTTCGCGACATCCAGCCCTGAACTCTCGGTTTCGGTCACCTCGGCGCTAGCCGGAACCCCTCAAATCGCATTGGGCGATGCACTGGGCAGCAATGTCGTCAACATCGGACTGATTCTCGGCGTAGCCTTACTGTTTGGCCCACTGCACTCGCCTCGCGACACTCTGCAGCGTGACTTTCCGGTGGCATTACTGGTTCCGGTACTACTAGGGATCCTGGCGTATGACGGCATCCTGTCCAGAATGGACGGGGTGATCCTTTTTTGTCTGTTTCTGGCATGGTTGACCGTCGTGGTGCTTGAGGTGCGCCGTCAACGCAATGCCGCCGCCGAGGTACTGGGCGAACCCAGGCATGGTCGTGCCTTGATCGAAAGTACGGTTGGACTGGTATTCCTGATTGCGTCCGGAACGCTCATCGTGTCCGGTGCCAAAGGCATCGCTGCGGCTTACGGCATAGACCCCTTTATCGTCGGAGCAACGCTGGTCGCCATCGGCACCAGTGCCCCTGAGCTGGCGATCACCATCATCTCCCGGCTACGCGGGCATGATGAAGTGGGGCTAGGCACCATACTCGGCAGCAACATTTTCAACGGCCTCTTCATTGTCGCCATCGCCTCGCTCATAGCCCCCATCCCCGTAACCTGGCAGGAGGTATCGGTTGGCCTGAGCATCGGTTTTTTGACGACCCTGTTCACCTTCCCGATACGCGGCAGCCTTGTCGAGCGCCGCCGTGGCGTTTTATTGATTGCGCTATACCTGGTTTACATCGGGGTGCTCTTGCAGAAGCAGATCACTTGACGAAGTTCCATTCATTTGGATTTATCCCAGCTTGTTATCCGCGATGTGATAGTGCGGATCTTCAAAGGCATCCAGTTCTACCATATCTCTCGCATTTTTCAGAAGCTCAAGGCAGTCTGGACTCAAGTGGCGCAAATGTAGCTTTTTGTCGAACACGTTGTAGCGCGCTGCCAAAGTATCGATGGCCTCAATAGCAGAATGATCCATCACTCGTGAGAGTCGGAATTCGATAACAACTTCCTGCGGGTCATCCTTGGGATTGAACAGATTCTGGAACTCCGCGGTTGACGCGAAGAACAACGAGCCTTCCAGCTCATAGACCTTCCAGCCTTTGTAATCCAGATAGGTCTTTACATTAATGTGTTTAGCGTGTTCCCAGGCAAAGACCAGTGCAGAAATGATGACCCCTGCCACCACTGCAATCGCCAAGTCGGAAATGACTGTAATCCCAGCCACAGCCAGGCCCACCACGACGTCAGGTTTCGGAACTTTGCCGAACAGGCGAAAACTTCCCCACTCAAAGGTCTTTTCAGCCACTACGAACATGACGCCAATCAAGGCCGCCAGCGGGATCTTCTCAATCAGACTTGAGCCAAACAGAATAAAGGATAGCAGGAACAATGACATAGCGATGCCTGACAGGCGCTTGGTAGCTCCATTGTTCACATTAATCATGCTCTGACCAATCATGGCGCAGCCACCCATCCCACCGAAAAACCCAGTGACCACATTGGCGGCACCCTGTGCCAGGCTTTCACGATTAGGCTTGCCCCGGGTATCGGTAATAGTGTCAATCAGGTTCAGGGTCAGCAGCGATTCGATCAGGCCGATGGCAGCCAGAATCATGGCGTAAGGAAATATGATTTTCAGGGTTTCAAGACTCAACGGTACATCCGGCAAGTGGAAGGCGGGCATTCCGCCAGCAATGGAGCCGAGATCGCCAACCGTCTTGGTTTCGATACCCAACCCAAAGACCAGCAAAGACGTCACCAGAATGCCGGCCAATGTAGCCGGAACGGCTTTCGTGAGCTTGGGGAGCAGGTAGATGATGGCCATGGTCACTGCGATAAGCCCCAGCATGGTGTAAAGCGCCGTTCCCTGCATCCAGTGCTGGGTACCATCAGGCCCCGCAACCTTGAAATGCCCGAACTGCGCGAGAAAAATAACAATGGCTAAACCATTCACAAATCCAAGCATCACCGGATGCGGAACCATGCGGATGAATTTACCCAATCCGGCTACAGCGAACAGGATTTGCAGAATGCCCATCAGTACCACGGTGGCGAAAAGGTATTCCACGCCATGTGTCGCTACCAGCGCAACCATGACTACCGCCAAAGCCCCCGTTGCACCCGAAATCATGCCGGGGCGACCTCCAAAGGCCGAGGTGATTAGGCCAACGAGGAAGGCAGCGTAGAGGCCGGTCAGCGGTGAAACATGGGCAACCAGCGCAAAAGCGATTGCTTCAGGCACCATGGCCAGTGCCACTGTCAGGCCGCTCAATAAATTGGTTTTAATTTCCTGCAAATTGAGTGTAGTCAATATTTTTCTCCTGGAGCAATGGACCATCCAATGACGCGGCATGAAAGGCACGGAGCATTGAAATATATTTCATGTGAATTGAAGCAACGCTCAGGCTTTAATAGATTGAGCAGAAGATCGAGAAAAACTAAATGGAAGTCGAAATTACATTGGAATTGATCTGAATCATCAATGCTCGGTACCAAGCACCGAGAAATGAAAAATGGGGTTGCCGTGTCAATGTCACACCATTCACAGAGCATCCGAGGTGGTGGAATTATACCAAAGTCTCATTGGCATCAATTTTCAATAACTGAGGTCAACGATCCATCCTCCGTACAATCAATGGGATTGAAAACTACAATCTGACTTACAGGTCAGGAAAGTGTTGGCCAGTGCGCTGATAAAGGGAGCTCAGACAGGTTTTACATCCAATCATCAGCACGAGGAAAATTACTGGAACTCCAAAAATAAGTGCCGAATCGGCGACAAGAAACCGCTCAAAGGTTTCCTGCTTTTGTTTTTCTCGCAGGGAGAGTGCCTGTTCCACGAGAGACTGCCTGAAATTTTGCCACTCGGGTGACGTCGCCTCGAAACTCGCGACACTGCCCCGATAAGGCATCCACGTATGGAGAATATCGCCCGTGAATGCCTGCTGGGAGAATTCGATTCCAACAACTCCTGCCATGCCAAATGAGTAGATATTGCCATCCCCATCCTGATAAGACCTGACAAGCCTTTCACGATTTTCAGCATTTGCCTGCATGAGCTTTTCTGGACTGATCATGGGGTTGTATATGTAATTGCTTTGCTTTAACAGCGGGGAATAATGCTCAAAGACCTGCACGGTTACTGCGAGTATCCATAGGATGGAGCCAATTGCCCACAAGATCAGCATTTTTTTCATCGTCATTTTCTAAATAATCCGGTTAAGCCGGTTAATTAAAGATGCCGGCAAGCGAGACGGCGTCTTGCAAAGGCCAATCACAATCATCTTTTCAGCACCTTCACCTTCGCGAATGCTGTCAAGTAATAGCGAGACATCCAACTCCTCCATGTCCAGATCCACGACCAAGGTTTGCGGTCGCTGCCGAACGAGCCACGCCATGGCATCGCGTTGGCGTGCGACATGCCAGATATCATGTTCAGATTCCAGTGCGTGGATGACCTTGCGACTTCTCGCATCATCCGCACAGATAAGCAGGGCGGTTCTCATGCTCATTAAGCCAGGGCGGCAGAAAATCCTTCTGAAACCAGTTGCTCCATGGTGTAGAAGCCCTTGGGGCGGCCGTGCAGGTTTTTGATAGCGAAAAGGGCACCCTGGCCAAAGGCTGCTCGACTGATCGAATCATGAATGAGCCGTATGGTCTGGTATGGAAATCCGAAAATAATCTCGTGCCGGCCAACGATGCCGCCAACCCTGATAGAGTTGACCTGTTTTTCAGAGTCAAGTCCGAGCAACTCGGCAATTCTGATGGCTGTGCCAGATACCTCCTTCTTGTCGCGGAAGTGTTCTTCAATCACTTCGACTCCAGCATGTGGAGCCAGCTTGCGCAGGATTTTTCCTGCAATGATGATGAAATTAATCCCCAGCGTGATATTCGGCGAATAGAGAACTGTTGTTTTGCGGCTTGCCTTTTTCAGGCATGAAAGATGATGACTCTTGTACGTCGATACTGCGGAGACAATACCGATTCCTCGCGCGGCCATGATTTCTGCGTAAGCCAGGCAGGTATCCGCGCAGGAAAAATCCACTATGAAGTCAACGGGAGCCTCCTCCAGCAACTGCTGCAGATCGACAGCTTGCGCCAAATGAACTGGAATAATCGAAGGCAGTTGCGTTTCGACATCGGCACGATTTCCTCGCACCACCCATCTCAGTTCAACCGCAGGATCGCTCACTAATTGACCGGCAACTTCCTTACCGGCTTTACCCAAGCCAAATAGCCCGACTCGAATTGGCTGCATCATCGGGACGGTTAAATGGTATCCATCGGAGAAACGAACGCCGTGCTTGTTGCCTCCTCCGATTCCAATTTGACAATTTCGTGCATTGCATTTTGCACGCCTGGAGTACGCCGATTCAACTTGAACATCCGCCTGGTGTATTCCAGCCATGGAGCAAAGCTGGGGTCATAATCGGCTTCAAACACCAGATAAAATGATCTGAGTTGTGAGCAGCTATTGACGATCAGGCACATTTCATCGATGACGCTGCCGAATCGCTTGCGAAAATTCGTATCCACTACCAGCACCAGGCACCGATAGTTGCTGACGGAAGCACTGTCGTAACCCAGCATCGACTGCACACTGATGCTTTTGCTCGACCAGCCCGCCATGGAAAACTCATGCTCCATGGCAATGGTCATGGCCAAGCTGTCGGAAATAATGAGCGCCTTGGGCATTTTCTTCATCCTCCATCGGCTCTATATTTTGAGAGATTCGTCACCCGACTCAACCAGGCGCGATCATTTTTATTGCTACTATTGTACAAATATATTTGCAGCAATACAATTCCATTGCAAATGCGCACCCGCAGCGCATATACGCCGAAATCGCCATGCCATCCATACAAGAAATTCTGTTAGCCATTCGCTCTTCCACCCTGACAGATTACGACGCGTGGCGAGGGCGTTTGGTGGTCTGGACAGCAGCTGCGACGGCTGGATTGATTGTCGTGCTGTTTGCATGGGCCACGGAATACGCCATCGCCCTGTTCTTCTCGTTACAGAAAGCGCACTGGTGGATTCCGCTTATTCTGACTCCGGGTGGCGGTATGCTGATCGTCTGGCTAACGAATCGCTGGTTTCCCGGTGCGGGAGGCAGCGGCATTCCGCAAACCATCGCTGCATTGCAGGAAGACGTTAAGGACGGTTCACGATACCCGCTGATTTCCCTGAAACTGGCATTCGGCAAAATCGTGCTTGGTGTCAGTGCGCTGGCAGCAGGATTCTCAGCCGGGAGAGAAGGCCCTTCGGTTCAGGTTGGCGCAAGCGTCATGCATGCATTCCGGCGTATCCTTCCATCAGGTTTTGCCATCCATCCCAGGCATCTGATTCTGGCTGGCGGCGCTGCAGGCATTTCTGCTGCATTCAACACACCGCTTGCCGGCATTGTCTTTGCCATCGAGGAACTGGGGCGACGCTTCGAGCAGAAGACCAACGGGGTAGTGATTACTGCAATTGTGCTATCCGGCCTGGTATCGATTTCGTTGCAAGGCAATTACACCTATTTCGGCAGCCTTGCTGTCGGAGGCATCGACAGCCGCATCGTCATGCCAGTGATTGTTTGCAGTCTGGTTTGCGGATTACTTGGCGGAATTTTCAGCCGCACGCTCATTGAATCATCCGGCTCACTGGAAGGGTATGTCGGCAATTTTCGCCGCCTGCATCCATTGTGGTGGGCCGGGTTTTGCGGCCTGATGGTCGCCTTGCTGGGTGTAGTCAGCAAGGGCGAGTCGCACGGATCAGGGTATATGTTCACCAAGGAACTGCTGGATGGAAGCATTGCCGAGACATGGCAGTATGCGCCCATCAAGTATCTCGCCACCATTTTCACATACCTCAGTGGCGTCCCGGGTGGAATCTTCGCGCCATCTCTATCCATAGGTGCCGGGATCGGCAATGATCTGTTGCCGCTATTCGCAGACCAACATGCCGTCACCGCCATTGGAGCATTGTGCATGGCCGGATTCCTGGCGGCAGTGACGCAAGCACCGATCACCTCGTTCATCATCGTTATGGAAATGATCGACGGCCATGAGATGGTTATCAGCCTGATGGCGGTTGCCCTTATATCAGCCATTATCTCGCGGATATTCAGCCCACCGCTCTATTCCACGCTGGCTGATGTGCAATTGTCCAGAATCGTGCACCACATCAGCAAATGACTTACCGTTGACTGCCATGATAGCCTTGACACCAGGATACATTTGTACAAAAATGATCGACCTGTAGCTCACGGTCCCCATGAATTGAGTTGCAATCAGAGCGAACTAGGGGTGGGGCTTGGAAATATCCGATCCCCGCCCTCCTTTTTCACTCATCCCGATCGAATTCCATCATGACGATCCCATCACGACGTTCAAAGAGCAGCCGCATCAGCTTTCTTTTACCGCATCAATCGTCCAATTTGGCACCTGCGCCAGATATCGCCCTTCAATGAATAGGCCAGCGATGCGTTTGGCGACACTTTACCTGGCGTTGCTGCCAGGCATGGCCTGGGCCGCGGGTAGCGGCGTGGTTAGTGAAAATCTGCTGTGGTTAGCCATCATTTTGATGGCCGCACGCCTGTTTGCGCCATTGGCTGAAAAAATCGGATTCCCCGCCGTACTCGGCGAATTGCTACTGGGCGTGGCGCTGGGAAATCTGGCGCTATTCGGCATTCACTATTTCGACACCATCGCAAAAGATCCTATCATCGCCTTCCTGGCAGAGATGGGCGTCATAGTCCTGATGCTGCAGATCGGCCTTGAAACACGGCTGGCCGATCTGGTGAAAGTCGGCGGGCGAGCAGCTAGCGTTGGCGTCATTGGCATTGCCACCCCATTCGTACTGGGAGCTTTCGTGGTTGGCCCGTGGCTATTGCCAGACATGGGAACAAATGCCTATCTCTTTCTCGGTGCCACCCTTGCGGCCACATCGGTCGGTATAACCGGCCGAGTATTCCGGGACCTGAATCAACTGGGTACGTCAGAAGCCCGCATCGTACTCGGAGCGGCGGTGATCGACGATGTATTAGGCTTGGTCATTCTGGCCGTGGTCAGCGGACTGGTACAAGCCGGAACTGTCAGCCTGGGTGAGGTGGGCGACATCGTCCTCAATGCACTACTGTTTCTCGTTGGTTCCATAGTTATTGGGCGTTACCTGGCACCTCATTCGAGCCGATGGCTGGCGAGGCTGGACAAGGGCCATAGCATGCTGTTCGCCCAAGTGCTGGCCACAGGGCTTTTCATGGCGTGGCTCGCCCATCTCGCCGGGTTAGCTCCAATCATCGGCGCATTCGCTGCGGGATTGTTGTTTGAACCGCTATTTCTCAAAGCCTTTGAAACGCCAAGAATCGTGCAAGAAATCGAGGAGGTGTTGCCAACAACAGGTTCACCTCAAATTTTGGAGCATCTGCGTGCGACGCTGACTCGCCATACCCACCATCAGCATGAGCACATGCTGGAACCCATCGGCTATTTTTTCGTGCCGGTATTTTTCGTACTCACCGGTATGCAGGTCGACCTTTCCACTTTGACTGACCCGTCTTTGCTTGCCGTTGCCTTGGGGGTGACAGCGGCAGCTGTTGCCGGAAAGCTGCTTGCAGGATTCGGCGCCGGACGAGGTGCGCGCATCTGGGTCGTCGGCTGGGGCATGGTGCCGCGTGGCGAGGTGGGTCTGATTTTCGCCATGGTCGGGAAACAGCTTGGCGTGATGAGCGAAGGCATGTTTTCGGTCATCGTCATCATGGTGATCCTGACAACCCTGATTGCACCACCGGCGCTGACATTGCTGTTGCGAAAGAATTCCAGGGCAAGTTGACCGCTCTCCTGGTATCGCACCGAGGAATCATCTTGGTATTCCAGATGAAATACGGAATAATTGTGGCATGACCTCACCCAGCGATGCCTCCGGGACACAGCACTCCGCCTTGGAGACACTGAAGCTGTTCCGAATCATTTTTAAATCCGCCAACCGTCATTTTCATGAAATTGAGAAGGCTGTCGGCATTGGCGGAGCATCACTCTGGGCACTGGCGGAGATAGCGGAGAAAAAAGATCTGACGGTTTCCGGTCTGGCCAAAGCCATGTCCATTCATCAGTCCACGGCAAGCAACCTGATGGAGAAACTTGAATCCACAGCTTATGTTGCCAGAACCAGAAGCGCCGATGATCGGCGGGTGGTATATCTTTCCCTGACAGATAAAGGACGGGATGCACTGGCCAAGGCCCCACCGCCATATCGCGGCATCCTGCCGGATGCCCTGATGCGATTGGATCCCGAAAGCATCGAAGCATTGAACAAACAACTCACCGCGCTTATTGCCGGGATGGAACGCAAGCACGATAAAGGCGCATTCGAGCCTCTGGGAAAGTCGTAACATTTTTACAGACACGCCGCGCCGCAAACGGGATAATTACGCATGACTGAAATTATCCCGCCCTCCCCCCCATCCGTAGCCGGCCGCTCTTTCACCGAACTGCCGCTGTCGCCTGCAATGCAGGCAAACCTGCAGCAACTCGAATATCTGACGATGACGCCGATACAGGCCGCCAGCCTGCCGCTTGCGCTAGCCGGGCACGACCTGATCGCGCAGGCCAAGACCGGCAGCGGCAAGACGGCCGCGTTCGGGCTGCCGCTGCTCACCCGACTCAACCCTCGCCGTTTGGCGGTGCAGGCCATGGTGCTGTGCCCGACACGCGAACTGGCCGATCAGGTGACGCAGGAACTCCGCCGCCTGGCGCGGGCCGAGGGCAATATCAAGATATTGTCGCTCTGCGGCGGCACCACCATGCGCCCGCAGCGCGACAGCCTGGAGCACGGCGCGCATATCGTCGTCGGCACGCCGGGACGCATCATGGACCACATCGAACGCGGCAGCCTCGACCTGGACGCACTCAACACGCTGGTGCTGGACGAAGCCGACCGCATGCTGGACATGGGCTTTTACGACGACATCGCGTATGTCGCAGCACACTGCCCGACCGAGCGCCAGACCCTGCTGTTCTCGGCGACCTACCCGGAAGGCATAGAAAAACTGGCGCGCCAGTTCCTGCGCAAGCCGCAAGAGGTCAAGCTGCAGGAGAAACACGAACACGGCAAGATCCGCCAGCGCTTTTACGAGATTAAGCACAATGAACGCCTGGAGGCTGTCGTCACTCTGCTCAAACACTACCGCCCGGTCAGCACGCTGGCATTCTGCAATACCAAGCAGCAATGCCGCGATCTGGTGGATTTGTTACATGCGCAAGGCTTTCATGCACTGACCTTGAACGGCGACCTGGAGCAGCGCGAGCGCGACCAGGTGCTGATCCAGTTTGCCAATCGCAGCTGCTCGGTACTGGTCGCGACCGATGTGGCGGCACGCGGGCTGGACATTGCCCAACTCGAAGCCGTCATCAACGTCGACACCACGCCAGACCCCGAAATCTACATCCACCGCATCGGCCGCACCGGCCGCGCCGACGAGGATGGCTGGGCATTCAGCCTGTGCGCCCCGGCCGACATGAGCCGCGTCAACGCCATCGGCGACATGATGGGCAGCGAACCGGAATGGCACACCTTGGGCTCGCTGCAAAGCGGTAACGACGCACCGCTGGTGCCGCCCATGGTCACGCTACAGATCCTTGGCGGACGCAAGGACAAAATCCGCCCCGGCGACGTGCTGGGCGCCCTGACCGGCGAAGCGGGCTTCACCCGCGAGCAGGTCGGCAAGATCACGGTGACCGACCAGACCACCTATGTCGCCGTTGCGCGCGACATCGCGCGCGAGGCCGTACGCAAGCTGTCGGCAGGCAAAGTGAAGGGTAAGACGGTAAAAGTACGCGCGTTGAAAGACTGATCGACTGCCCGACAGGCCACTGACCAGGCCTGTCTTGACCCATGGACACACTCGCCTTATTACGTAGCGGCAAACTGACCGGCAGCAAACGCCTGGACCTGTCGTGCGGCTTGAAACAATTTCCCGCCGAGATTTACGATCTCGCAGATACGCTGGAAATCCTCAACCTCTCCGGCAACGCCTTGACGTCCTTGCCGCACGACCTGGGGCGCCTGCACCAGTTGCGGGTGATATTTTGCTCCGACAACCAGTTCACCCACTTGCCTGAAGTGCTGGGGGAGTGTGCGCAACTCGATATGGTTGGCTTCAAAGCCAACAAGATTCGCCACTTGCCGCCGGCATCCCTGCCCGGCGCACTACGCTGGCTGATACTCACCGACAACCAGTTGGAAAATTTACCCGCCGCACTGGGGGAATGCACCCGCCTGCAAAAACTCATGCTGGCGGGCAACCGCCTGCAGTACCTGCCGGACGAAATGGCGACGTGCCAGCGCCTGGAATTGCTGCGCATTTCGGCCAACCGGCTGGCTGCACTGCCGGAATGGATATTTTCACTGCCGCGTCTGGCCTGGCTGGCATTTGCCGGCAATCCGTTTTCGGATGACGGCGAGTCTGCGGCGATGGCGAAGCAGGCTATCGCTCAGATCCATTGGACCGATCTTGCTCTGCAGCAAAAACTGGGCGAAGGTGCGTCGGGCATCATTCACCAGGCCATATGGCAACGTGCGCCGGAAAATGCAGCAGCGGTTGCCGTCAAGCTGTTCAAAGGTGCGGTCACCAGCGACGGTTTGCCGCGCAGCGAGAAAACCGCCTGCCTCGCCGCCGGCGCGCATCCCAATCTAATCGAGGTCGCCGGCAAGGTTAGCGGTCATCCCGCGGGTACGGCCGGGCTGGTGTTGTCGCTGATAGACCCGAGTTTCGACAATCTTGCCGGCCCGCCCAGCCTGGACTCATGCACTCGCGACATCTATCCGGATGACACGCACTTTTCCCTGAACGCCATATTATCCATGGCGCATGGCATCGCCTCTGCGGCAGAACACCTGCACGAGCGCGGCATCATGCATGGCGATTTGTATGCGCACAACATTCTGAGCAACGAGCAAGGCGATTGCCTGCTGGGCGACTTCGGGGCGGCCTCTTTTATTCCGCAGCATGACTCACAACTAACTCAGTCACTGCAGCAAATTGAGGTGCGTGCTTTCGCCTGCCTGCTGGAAGAGTTGCTTGAGCATGGTGTCGAAACGCCTGCAACATCGGCAGCCTTCACCGTGCTGCGGGATCTGCAACGGCGTTGCGCGCAAACCGACATCGAAGCACGGCCATTGTTTGCCGAGATCCGGCTCGCCCTGGCAGCGTTGCTATAGGGCACTTCTATAAATCCAATTTTCGTCGCCATACGGTGTTGCTCATAAAAAATAACTCCTTACATATCAGATATATGCCGCGTCGCCATTTTTCATTCGCGCCTTGTCTGGCTTAAAAACTTGAATTTATAGAAGCCCCCTATAGATTCTGTTGCCTGGCGGCCGCCGCAAGCTCAGCCAATTCCTCTTCGGTATAGAGTCGCGAATGGCAGATGAAGGTCTTGCCTTCCGGCCCGTCAAGGGCAAATGTACCGCTACGGCCGTCCATCACGTCCACAATCAGGTGAGTGTTCTGCCAGTATTCGAACTCCCTTTGCCCCATGTGATAAGCCGCACCGCCAACTTCGCCCAGGTAGACATCGTTGGGGCTGAGTTTGAATTCGCCTACCGGGTAGCACAGCGGCGCGCTGTTTTCGCAGCAACCGCCGGACTGGAAAAACATCACCGGGCCATGCTTGCTGATGAGCAACCGGATCAAATCCAGTGCAGCGGGTGTTGCCGAAACGCGTTCAACCATCACATTCTCCCTGCTGAAATAGGCTCCAAAGCAAAAAGGCTCCCGGTGTTGCCGGGAGCCTTGGTCTAACGCAGCATCAGTTTAGAAAAAGCCGAGCTTCTTCGGGCTGTAGCTGACCAGCAGGTTCTTGGTTTGCTGGTAATGGTCGAGCATCATCTTGTGGGTTTCGCGGCCGATGCCGGATTCCTTGTAGCCGCCGAACGCTGCATGTGCCGGGTAGGCATGATAGCAGTTGGTCCATACGCGACCGGCCTTGATGCCGCGGCCCATACGGTAGGCGACGTTGCCGTTGCGGCTCCAGACGCCCGCACCAAGACCGTACGGCGTATCGTTGGCGATGGCCAGCGCATCGGCCTCGTCCTTGAAAGTGGTCACGGCCAGCACCGGCCCGAAGATCTCTTCCTGGAAAATGCGCATCTTGTTGTGGCCCTTGAACAGCGTCGGCTGGATGTAATAACCACCGGCCAGGTCGCCGCCTAGTTGGGCACGTGCGCCACCGGCCAGGCATTGCGCGCCTTCCTGGCGACCGATGTTGAGGTATTCCTCGATCTTGGCAACCTGCACGTCGGACGCCTGCGCGCCTATCATGGTTTCGGTATCGAGCGGGTTGCCCTGCTTGATCGCGGCGACGCGCGGCAGTACCCGTTCCATGAACTTGTCGTAGACGGATTCCTGGATCAGCGCGCGCGACGGGCAAGTGCAGACTTCGCCCTGGTTGAAGGCGAACAGCACCAGGCCTTCGACTGCCTTGTCGAAAAAGTCGTCGTCGGCCTGGGCGATGTCCTCGAAGAACACGTTGGGCGATTTGCCGCCCAGTTCCAGCGTGGCCGGGATCAGGCTGTTGGCTGCTGCCTGGGCGATGACACGACCGGTAGCGGTGGAGCCGGTGAAGGCGATCTTGGCGATGCGCGAGCTGGTGGCCAGCGGCATGCCGACTTCGCGCCCGAAGCCGTTGACGATATTGAGCACGCCCGGTGGCAGCAGGTCGCCGATCAGTTCCATCATGATCAGGATGCTGATCGGGGTGGATTCGGCGGGCTTCATCACCACGCAGTTACCTGCACCGATGGCGGGGGCCAGCTTCCAGGCTGCCATCAGCAGCGGGAAGTTCCAGGGAATGATCTGGCCGACGACGCCCAGTGGCTCATGAAAATGGTAGGCGACGGTGGTTTCGTCGATTTCGCTGAGCGTGCCTTCCTGCGAACGCAGGCAGCCGGCAAAATAGCGGAAATGGTCGATGGAGAGCGGCACGTCGGCATTCAGCGTTTCGCGGATGGGTTTGCCGTTATCCACAGTTTCGGCATAAGCCAGCAACTCCAGATTGGCTTCCATGCGATCAGCGATCTTGAGCAGCAAATTGGCACGCTCGGCAACGGCGGTGCGACCCCATTTGTCGGCAATGGCATGTGCGGCATTCAGTGCCAGTTCGACATCTTCCGCGCTGGAACGGGCAGCCTTGGTGTAAACCTTGCCGGTGATGGGGGTGATGACGTCGAAGTATTCGCCCTTGGTCGGGGCAACCCACTTGCCGCCGATAAAGTTGTCGTACTTGGCCTTGTACTGAATTTTTGCTCCGGCCTGGCCTGGGAATGCGTAAATCATGGTATCTCCTGATTCTTTATGGTGGTTGAATCTAGGGCATGTTCACACTAATTTCGCGGCTGCGACGAGGACGGTTTGGGATGCCATCCGCGAAGCAAGACGCGCAGAATTGCTGGCCACTTCAAGCGGCTTGCGACAAAGGAGGGCACCCAAACCGCCCTCGTCCCGGAGGGTTGTCAAGATAACGCGCGTCTGCGATGTTGCAAGGCTAGCGAATGGAATAACCATTCGTTGCGCCTCGCGCCTTGCATCCATCGCGTTATCTTGGCAACGCAGCCGTGAAATTAGTGTGAACATGCCCTAGCAAAGGATCATCATGGAAACTCAACTGCGCGAACAGCCGTTAATCTTGATTTCTGGATCGAACAGTCCCATTTAATGTTCTCCTCAAAACAATGACGGTATGAGTTTCCGGTTACGTTACCTTGGCTCTCCGCGATCCGCAGAGAGTTAAGTGGAGGAACATCAGCAGAAACCGTGCCTGAATTTTATGGCCTCATAACTAACTGATTTAATTTACTTTACAAAACATGTCGCATCATTCATATTCACAACCTGTCTCAATTCGATACAATCGTCTCAAATTGGCCTGAGACAAAATACACCCATTGACCTGGATTTCCCGATGCCGAGTTTATCCACCCATTTGAATCGCATCAAGACCGCCCGCGCACAACTGCTCGACCATGGCGTTGTGACGGAGGGCTTGCTGCCGGAGCCGATAGAGCGCTCCTGGTCGCGCTGCGTCAGCACCGGGCAGTCACTGGATCTGGATCTCGATATTGCACCGCTGTCCCAACAGGAGCTGGACACGATCCGGGAGCAGAATTCCCGTTTGCTGCATCAGGCAAGACCGGAAATGGAAAATCTGCAAGCGCAGACGCTAGGCACCCAAAGCATGGTGATTCTGACCGACACGCACGGCACCATCCTGCACGCGCTCGGCGATGCCGACTTCATCAGCAAGGCGCAACGGGTGGCATTGCAGCCGGGTGTTTCATGGAGCGAAGACAAAATCGGCACCAATGCGATCGGCACCGCCCTGATCGAGCAGGCACCGGTGTTTGTCATGGGCGCCGAGCATTTTTTCAGCCAGAATGCTTTCCTCAATTGCTCGGCCGCGCCGATTCTCGATCCCTATGGGCAGATCATCGGCGTCCTCGATGTTTCCGGCGAATACCGTCAGCCGCAGGCTCACACCATGGCGCTGGTTCGCATGTCGGCGCAGATGATCGAAAAGCGCTTGTTCAGCGCCGAGTTCTCCAGCGACATCTCCCTGCATTTCCATGCGCGCCCCGAGTTCATCGGCACCCTGTGGGAAGGCATCGCCGTCTTTTCGCCCGAAGGACGCCTGCTGGCGATCAACCGGAATGCTGCCGCCCAGCTTGGGCTGAGCCATGCGAGCATTGGCAGCCGCTCGTTCGGCGAGCTTTTCGACGGCACGCTGGCCTCCCTGCTGAGCGTGGCCAAACGCCGGGCGCCGCACAGCACGCTGCTCACCACGCACACCAACCTGCAACTGTATGTCAGGGTAGAGCCCGGCACGGCTCCGCACACCTTCAGCAGCAGCGACAAGGCCGTGACCGGCAGAGCCGCACGCAGTGCGGAAGCCGACGCCTCCATGCTCGACCGCCTGGATTCCGGCGACCCGCAAATGCGCGCCGTGATCGATCGCGTCAAGAAAGTCCTGCATCGCGACATCCCCATCCTGGTCGAAGGCGAAACCGGTACCGGCAAGGAACTGCTGGCCAAGGCCATCCATACCGCAACCGGGCGCAAAGGCCTGTTCGTCGCCATCAATTGCGCGTCCATCCCCGACGGTTTGATCGAAGCCGAACTGTTCGGTTACGAGGAAGGCGCCTTTACCGGTGCCAAGCGCAGCGGCGTGCCCGGCAAGATCATGCAGGCCAACGGCGGCACGCTGTTCCTCGACGAAATCGGCGAGATGCCCTTTCCATTGCAGGCCAGGCTGTTGCGCGTGCTGCAGGAACGGGAAATCGTTCCCCTGGGCGGCGCCAAGGGCACGCTGGTCGACATCGCCATTATTTCGGCCACCAATCGCAAGCTGCGTGATCATGTCGATGCCGGCGTCTTCCGCGAAGACCTTTATTACCGCCTGAACGGCCTGCGCGTCAGCCTGCCCGCTTTGCGCGAACGCAGCGACCTGGAAACGCTGGTCGCAAAAATATTGCATGAAGAATGCGATGAGCAGGTCGCATTGCACCGCGAAACGGCTACGTTCTTCCGGCAACATCCATGGCGCGGCAACGTGCGCCAGCTGCGCAATGTTTTGCGTGCCGCCCTGGCTTTTGTCGAAGACGACCAGATCATCAGGATGCATCACCTGCCGGAGGATTTTGTCGAGGAATCCCAACGCGGCAACCCGCCCGCCCAGAACGGCAACTCCAGCATTCTCGCCGCAGAAAGCGATTTGATCCGGCAGGCATTGCAGCAGCATGCGGGAAACATGACGCAGGCCGCCAAACAGCTCGGCATCAGCCGCGCCACCCTGTACCGCAAGGTGCAAAAACTCAAGTAGTCTCAACCCGGAAACGCACCGCGGTGCGCTTCTGAACGCAGCCGGAGCCGTCATCCGGCTAAATCCCTACAGCCAACATCGTTGACGATTGCAGCCCAAAGGCTATATTCTTCCACATATAGCGCAGCGTCCCCTAGTCGGGACATTTTTTTGCCGCTCGATATGCGCATCCAGATATAACGTATATCCATCGCAATTTTCCGGCCCATTAAACGAGGAAATCATGGCTCTGCCAGACAGCATCAAGAAGGCGATCGAGACATCGATCGCCAGCAACAAGGATAAGCCAGGTGCACTGATCCCGATATTGCACGGCATCCAGGACAATATCGGTCACATTCCTCCCGAGGCGGTGCCGGTAATTGCCGACGAGCTCAATCTGTCGCGTGCCGAAGTGCATGGCGTCATCAGCTTCTACCATTACTTCCGGCAAACCCCGCCGGGACGGCATGCCCTGCAAATCTGCCAGGCGGAGTCGTGCCAGGCCATGGGCAGCGCAGCGCTGACCGAACATGCCAAATTCTTGTTGAACATCGATTTTCACGAAACCAGCGCCGACCAGAATTTTTCGCTGGAGCCGGTTTACTGCCTGGGAAACTGTGCCTGTTCTCCCGCCGTCATGCTCGACGACGACGTGCATGGCCGGGTCTCCCCCGAAAGACTTGAGCAGTTGCTCAATCTGGCCAAGAAAGGACAGCAATGAGCTTCAAGGTTTATGTCCCGCGCGACTCCAGCGCGCTTTCGCTGGGCGCCAACCATGTCGCGGTCGCCATTGCGGTCGAGGCCGCAAAACGCGGCGCCAATGTCGAAATCGTGCGCAACGGTTCGCGCGGCATGTTCTGGCTGGAACCGCTGGTCGAGGTTGCCACGCCTCAAGGCCGGATTGCCTATGGCCCGGTCACCCCGGAAGATGTCCCCGCCCTGTTCGAATGCAATTTCCTGTATGGCGGCGAGCATCATCTGCGCCTCGGCGTGACGGAAGACATCGCTTACCTGAAAAACCAGGAAAGGCTGACCTTTGCCCGCGTCGGCATCACCGACCCGGTATCCCTCACCGACTACCTCGCGCATGACGGCTACCGCGGCCTCAAACGCACGCTGTCCTTAAGCGGCGCCGACATCGTCAAGGAAGTCACCGATTCCGGCCTGCGCGGTCGCGGCGGTGCGGCCTTCCCCACCGGCATCAAGTGGAACACGGTGCTCAATACCCCGGCCGACCAGAAGTACATCGTGTGCAACGCCGACGAAGGCGATTCCGGCACCTATTCCGACCGCATGATCATGGAAGGCGACCCCTTCGTGCTGATCGAAGGCATGACCATCGCCGGCATCGCCGTGGGCGCGACGCAAGGCTACATCTACCTGCGTTCCGAATACCCGCATGCCCTGCAGGTGCTGAACGAAGCGATAGACCTTGCGGTCGCCAGCAATTACCTGGGGACGGACATCCTCGGCAGCGGCAAAACCTTCAATCTGGAAGTTCGACGTGGTGCCGGCGCCTATGTCTGCGGCGAGGAAACCTCGCTGCTGGAGAGCCTGGAAGGCAAGCGCGGAATCGTGCGCTTCAAGCCGCCACTGCCGGCCATCGAAGGCCTGTTCGGCAAGCCCACCATCATCAACAACGTGATCTCGCTGGCTTCGGTACCCATCATCATGGACAAGGGTGGCGCCTTCTACCGCGACTACGGCATGGGCCGTTCGCGCGGCACCTTGCCGATCCAGTTGGCCGGCAATCTCAAATACTGCGGGTTGATAGAGAAGGCTTTCGGCGTCACCCTGCGCGAACTGCTGTACGACTACGGTGGCGGCTCCGCCAGCGGCAGGCCCATCCGCGCGGTACAGGTAGGCGGCCCGCTCGGCGCCTACCTGCCCGAATCGCAATTCGACACACCGCTGGATTACGAAGCGTTCACCAATATCTGGGCCGTGCTCGGCCACGGCGGCATCGTGGCGTTCGACGACAGCGTGGACCTGGCGCAGATGGCCCGCTATGCCATGGAGTTCTGCGCCGTCGAATCCTGCGGCAAATGCACGCCCTGCCGCATCGGTTCGACCCGTGGCGTGGAAGTGATGGACAAGATCATCGCCGACCATGACCGTGCCGCCAACATCGCGCTGCTGCGCGACCTCAGCGAAACCATGCTCAACGGTTCGCTGTGCGCGCTGGGCGGCATGACGCCCTACCCGGTGCTGTCGGCACTCAATCACTTCCCGGAAGATTTCGGCCTGCAAAAAACGCAGCAGGCTGCTTGAGCCTGTTCCAACAGGCTATTAGGAGAAACATCATGGCATGTCAATGTGGTCACGGCGGGTGCGATACCGATTACGGTACTCCTGAACGGATCTCTGAAAAACTGGTAACGCTGGAAATCGACGGCATGCAAGTCACCGTCACCGAAGGCACATCTCTCATGCGCGCCGCGGCAGAACTCGGCATCCAGGTACCCAAGCTGTGCGCCACCGACAGCCTGGAGCCGTTCGGTTCCTGCCGCCTGTGCCTGGTCGAGGTCGAGGGTCGGCGCGGCTATCCGGCCTCCTGTACCACGCTGGCCGATAACGGCATGAAGGTGCGCACGCAAACGGACAAACTCGCGGAAATCCGCCGCGGGGTGATGGAACTGTACATTTCCGACCACCCGCTCGACTGCCTGACCTGTGCGGCTAACGGCAATTGCGAACTGCAGGACATGGCCGGCGCCGTGGGCCTGCGCGATGTCCGCTACGGCTTCGACGGCGACAACCACCTCGAGTCGGCCAAGGACGAATCCAACCCCTACTTCACCTACGACCCGTCCAAGTGCATCGTGTGCAACCGTTGCGTGCGCGCCTGCGAAGAAACGCAGGGCACATTTGCACTCACCATTTCCGGCCGCGGCTTCGAGTCGCGTGTGACGGCGGGGCAGATGGAAGCGTTCATGGAATCGGAATGCGTGTCCTGCGGCGCCTGCGTGCAGGCCTGCCCCACCGCCACCCTAATGGAAAAGAGCGTGATCCAGTACGGCCAGGCCGAGCACAGCATCACCACCACCTGCGCCTATTGCGGTGTGGGCTGCTCGTTCAATGCCGAAATGCAGGGCAACCGCGTGGTGCGCATGGTGCCGGACAAGAACGGCAGGGCCAATCACGGCCATAGCTGCGTCAAGGGCCGTTTCGCCTGGGGTTACGCCACCCATGCAGACAGAATCACCAAACCCATGATCCGCGACAGCATCAACGATCCGTGGAAAGAAGTAAGCTGGGACGAGGCAATCAGCTATACCGCCCGCCGTTTCAAGGAAATCCAGGCCAAGTACGGCAAGGATTCCATCGGCGGCATCGTCTCGTCGCGCTGCACCAACGAAGAAGGCTACCTGGTACAGAAGCTGGTGCGCGCCGCGTTCGGCAACAACAATGTCGACACCTGCGCCCGCGTCTGCCATTCGCCCACCGGCTATGGCCTGAAACAAACGCTGGGCGAATCCGCCGGCACCCAGACCTTCGACTCGGTGTTGCAGGCCGATGTGATTGTCGTCATCGGCGCCAACCCGACCGACGGCCACCCGGTATTCGGCTCGCAAATGAAGCGCCGCCTGCGCGAAGGTGCCAGGCTGGTGGTGGTCGATCCGCGTGAAATCGATCTGGTGAAATCGCCGCACATCAAGGCTGATTACCATCTCAAGCTGCGCCCCGGCACCAATGTCGCCATGGGCAATTCGCTGGCCTACGTCATCGTCACCGAAGGGCTGACCGACGACGCCTTTGCCATGGAGCGCTGCGACCCGGCCGAATACGCCGCCTGGAAGGCATTCATTTCGCAGGATCACCACTCGCCGGAAGCCATGCAAGCCGTCACCGGCGTGCCGGCCGAACTGGTGCGCGGCGCCGCCCGCCTCTACGCCGGCGCTGGCAACGGCGCGATTTACTACGGCCTGGGCGTGACCGAGCACAGCCAGGGTTCCACCATGGTGATGGCGATTGCCAACCTGGCGATGGCCACCGGCAACGTCGGCCGCGAAGGCGTGGGCGTCAATCCGTTGCGCGGACAGAACAACGTGCAGGGCTCTTGCGACATGGGCTCTTTCCCGCATGAACTGCCCGGTTACCGCCACGTTTCCGACGACACGGCGCGCGCGTTGTTCGAGCAGAACTGGGGCGTCAAGCTCGAAAGCGAACCCGGCCTGCGTATCCCCAACATGTTCGAGGCTGCGCATGACGGCAGCTTCAAGGGCCTGTACTGCGAAGGCGAAGACATCGTGCAGTCCGACCCCAACACCCATCATGTCACTTCTGCGCTGGAAGCCATGGAGTGCGTGGTGGTGCAGGACTTGTTCCTCAACGAAACCGCCAAGTTCGCGCATGTGTTCTTCCCCGGCGCTTCGTTCCTGGAAAAGGACGGTACTTTCACCAACGCCGAACGCCGCATTTCGCCGGTACGCAAGGTGATGCCGCCGCTGGCCGGCAAGGCCGACTGGGAAGTGACCGTGATGCTGTCGAACGCGCTGGGCTACCCCATGAACTACACCCTTCCGTCCGAGATCATGGATGAAATCGCGCGCCTGACGCCGACTTTCCACGGCGTCAGCTACGAAAAAATCGAGCAACTGGGCAGCGTGCAGTGGCCATGCAACGAGCAGGCGCCGGAAGGCACGCCGACCATGCACATCGACAGGTTCGTACGCGGCAAGGGCAAGTTCATGTTCACCGAATACATCCCGACCGACGAGAAAATCACGCAGAAATTCCCGCTGATCCTCACCACGGGACGCATTCTGGCGCATTACAACGTCGGTGCGCAGACCCGGCGTACGGAAAACACGGCCTGGCATCCTGAAGACATCCTGGAAATCCATCCGCACGATGCCGAAGAGCGTGGCATCAATGACGGCGACTGGGTCGGCATCCAGAGCCGTGCCGGCGAGACCGTGCTGCATGCCAAGGTGTCCACCCGCATGCAGCCGGGCGTGGTCTATACCACTTTCCACCATCCGTTCTCCGGCGCCAACGTCATCACTACCGACAACTCCGACTGGGCCACCAACTGCCCGGAATACAAGGTGACGGCAGTGCAGGTGATGAAAGTGACGCAGCCTTCCGAATGGCAGCAGCGCTATCGCCAGTTCAGCGACAAGCAGCAAGAACTGTTGCAACAGCGCGAAACGGTGAAGGCCCGGTAAATGGAAACGGCACCGCTCGCCTGCGAACTGCCCGCGGACACCGGGTTCGCCAACCACTCCAGCCGTGCCGTGGAGCGCTGGCGCGATGGCGCGCTGGTGCATGCCATCGACCAGGTGGCCGAAGAAGTACCGGTCGCCATGGTCTATAACGGCATTTCGCATGCCGTGATGCTGGCGACGCCGGCCAGTCTGGAATCTTTCGGACTGGGCTTCAGCCTGTCGGAAGGCATACTGCATGACCGCAGCGAGCTTTACGACATCGAAGTGGTGCAGCGCAAAGATGGCATAGAGCTGCAAATGCGCATCTCCCAGCAGCGCTTCGCCGAGCTCAAGCAGCGGCGCCGCAACCTGACCGGCCGTACCGGTTGCGGCCTGTGCGGCACCGAAAGCCTGCAGCAGGTACGGCGCCAGTTGACCCCGGTCAAATCCGGCCAGGTTTTCAGCCCAAAGGTCATACACACGGCATTGGAACAGTTGCCGCAGAGGCAGTCGCTACAGGCGCTAACCGGCGCAGTGCATGCTGCGGCCTGGGCGATGGCAGACGGCACGATTGCCCATCTCGAGGAAGATCTCGGCCGCCATAACGCGCTGGACAAGCTGATCGGCACGCTGGCGATGAAAAACGTTGATCGCACCGCCGGCTTCGCGCTCGTGACCAGCCGCGCCAGCTACGAAATGGTGCAGAAAGCAGCAACGCTGGGCATCCCCATGCTGGTAGCGGTTTCAGCCCCGACCGGCCTTGCCATCGAGCTGGCGCAGCAAGCCGGCCTGACACTGGCGGGCTTTGCCCGCGGCGGCAACCATGTCATTTACACCCATACACACAGACTCACTCAGGTATAACCATGAACACCCAGCACCTCGTAAAAATGGCAAACCAGATCGGCCAGTTTTTTGAATCCGAACCGGACCAGAATCAGGCCGTCATCGATGTCGCGTCGCACCTCAAGCGCTTCTGGGACCCCAGAATGCGCAAATGCATCGTCGGCCATGTGCAGAGTGGCGGCGAAGGCCTGCTGCCCATCGTGCTCAAAGCCATCCAGGAAAATCAGCAATCGCTGACTTAGAACCTATTTCAGTAGGCCAGAAGCACGCCACGTAATGATACCGAGAACGAGATGCAGCATAGCCAGGTAAGTTTCAGCGAGTTTCTCCCATCGCACCAGGATGCGACGGAAGCGATTC
>Ga0172373_10001668_pt1 | contig 35626 bp, 45 predicted proteins | sample Lak10m_2_FD_114546 | JGI IMG/M metagenome (GOLD analysis project Ga0172373, IMG submission 114546) | Freshwater microbial communities from Kabuno Bay, South-Kivu, Congo - kab_092012_10m | ecosystem: Environmental > Aquatic > Freshwater > Lake | place: Democratic Republic of the Congo...
ACCTGAATGACGGCCAGGAGGAGATCCATTCTATCCTTCAGAGCACGTTCCCTAGCATCCTGACTGCCTATAAAGTGCAGACTGCGGTGCAAAGCCAGGAAGCATACAGTGTTCCTCGAGATCAGTATCTTGGCACTCGGATTGACCAGATTGAGTATAGCTGCTCAGGCGTCGACACGGATTACTACATCCTAAAGAAGGGCCAGATTAAAGAGCGACTTAACACTCAGGCTGGAAACCCTGCATTCTATATCCGCAGAGGCAGCGAGATCCTGGTTCAGCCAAGACCACAGCAGGCTGGCCTAATACGCTGGAGCTATCAAAAGGCTATCCCAAAGTTTGATGTACGTCGTGGCACGGTTCTTGCGGTTACGCTGTCTGGGAGTTCAATCACGGCTCTGACGATTGATACGGTCCCAGATGACGCTGACGCGATTGTTGAGCAGGGTTTTATGTCGGTGGTGGACCGGAATGGCGCTATTCAAATGCGCTCTATTCCCGTGACGGCTATTGATTCGGTTACGGGCATCGTAACGGTTGAGCCTGGCTTTACGTTTCAAGCGGGCGAGACGATTGCTCTTGGGAACTATGCGTGCGCTGGTGACTTTGCCTCGACTAACTCAGAGCTTCCTGAAGTCTGTGAAAAGTACCTGCTCGAGTATTGTAACCTGCGGATTCTGATGCGCGACTCTCAAACTGACTCGGCTCAGATTAGTCAGATCCTGTCTAAAGTGCAGGAAACTCTTAGACTTGCGTTTGCTGAACCGGACGGAGATCCTGATCGCATCCCACTGCTCGATGTTCAATTTCTTGGTGTTGAGGACTACTATCCATAACTATGCCTAGCCCAAATAAGTTTATCAAAAGATACAAGAACTTCTTTGGGTTTGACCTCAAGTCCTCGGACCTTAACTACCCTGAGAAGTACACAACAGACATTTCCAACCTGGATATTAACCCGGTCGGAAGTTTGGTTAAGCGGAAAGGGACTGCGCCTCATGCAGAGGATGGCGGTCCTCTTGGGACGTTTGTCTATAATCGGATCGACGAGAACGGAAACGAGGTCCCTGAGCTTCTATCGGTATCGTCAGGGCTTAAGCGGTGGTCAGAGACAAATATTGCCATTACTTATTCTGGCGCTGAGCCGTCAGCGGTCGTTTCGATTTTTTTTGACCAGACTACAAATCAATACCGAGCAGTTTTGACCGCAGGTGTAAACATTGACTTAGACCAGGGCTTGGGACTTGGGGTTGACGAGCCTACGCCCTATACCTGTCAGCAGCTTCGGAATGCCATTGATGCGCTTCCAGATTGGGCTGCAACGATCACGGGCTTAACCACGATCCCTGCGGCCTATATTAAGAACGCAATCACCCAGGACGCTTTAAACGGCTTTACGCTTAGAGCTGGCTATTGGGAGGCTGTGACTGAGGCTAAGGCTAACCCTTTTGCTGGTGGCATGGCGGTTGTGAACGATGCGGACGCTGAGCCCGCTTCGGCTGCCCAAGTCCAGAATGTGTTGTATATTGCAACAGGTAAGGACGAGATCCAGAAGTACGACGGGACGCAAGTCTATCGTGCTGGAATGCCTACCTGCGGGGCTGTTACCGCTGCTGACGTTTTAGACGCTGCTGGCTTCGTCGGACGGAACTACGTTTACAAGGCCCGCTACATTCAGGTGGATTCGGTTGGAAACTATACCGAAGGCAATCTTTCAACTAGCCCGACGCCTATCAGCACTCAGCACAGAGCCCTTATCAAGGGCGCTCAGACCACGGTTAACACGATTAACGTAGAGCCTGGCACGGATATTGCGAACGGTGACACGGTTGAGTTTTATGATTCAGTCAGTGCGTCTATTGTTACCCGAACGGTTACAGGCGTTTCCTCAAGCCCTTTGTCGATTACGGTCGGCGGAGCTGCGGTTACGGTTGCTGATGCCGATGAGATCCTGTCGACTAATCCACGCCGGATAGACGTAACCCTTACAAACTTGGCGCAGGGCCAAGGCTTTCGTACGGGCTGCGGGATTTCTACAGGCCTTCAGACTGCGGTTAATACCATTAACCTAAACGACGGGGGCGCCGGGCTGCACACGCTTCAAGTGGGCGATACCGCCTACTTCTATGACGACACAGTAGGGATAAAGACTTATGTGCAACGAGAAATTACTGCGAAGGCGTCTGGTTCTATTACAGTGGCTGGTAGCCCTGTTACAATTTTGGCAGGTGCTGTCGTTTCTGCAAATCTGAGAATTGGCATCTATCGGAACGAAACCTCGGCTACGAGCCCGACTTTGTGGCTCGAGGTAGCTCAGATCCCAAACAACAGCTTTGCAGCTACTCAGGTTTATCAGGACAAAACGGCTGATGCGTCTCTGGGGGTGGACCTTCTGATCCCTTTAGTAGATCGCTCGCCTCCCCCGAAGGCCCGATACCTGACGGTCTTTCAGAATCTGCTCATCGCCGGCTGTTTGGATGGACAACCTAACATTGTCGCTTGGTCTGACATTGAAGGCGCAGAATACTTCCCGACGCCAGACAATCAACAACTTGTCAGAAACCTAGATGGCGACCGAATCACAGCGGTTAGTCCGTCAAACGAAGTTTTGATCGTATTCCAAAAGGAAGCCATTCACGCAATCTCTGGCGATTTGGCGGACGGCAATCTACGGTTTGACCAGATTACCAATGACATTGGCTGCGTCGCGCACCAAAGCGTCCGAGACATTCGAGGCGTTATTTTCTTTCTATCGGCGATTGGGCCCAGGAAAATGTCAGGGGCCGCAATTCCTAGCTCGCTTGGTACGTTTGACGAAGTACCGCTTGTGAGCCGGATCGACCCTTTGTTTCGACAATCTCCCACGACAGCGGACGAGCAGCTTTTTAGGCTGCAAAAATCATGGGCGTTTCATGATCGCAAAGAGCAAAAGTACCTGCTTTTCTTGCCGAAAGAGACTGAAGTGGCAGGAGTTCGTTACTGTAACGCCGGTAGTGTTTTGCTTGTTTATGACTACGCACGAGACGCTTGGCTTAAGTGGGAAGCCATTAACGCTGGCGCTGGGATTGTGCGCTACGGCGATGATGTTCTTTTTACAGAGCGCGGAGTCGATGAAAATGGAGCTTTGAGAACGATCTCATGGCGTCGACAAGACACTGACACTTTCTACGATTACAACGATCATACAAGCCCCATCACGGCCTACTATAAGAGCCCGTGGGATTTTCTTGGATCGGCGTCAGTATTTAAAAATTACTTGGTATTACGAGTATTTACGACCGATATTACTCCGAACAATTTCACACTGGATTGTCAAACCGAGCTTAATTTTGTGCCGGATAATCCCATCTCTGAGTTTACTCTGTCGGTCGGATCAGACGGTTACGGTGTTACGCCTTATGGGAGCTTCTACGGCGACCCTCAAGACTCATCTGTTAAGCATAAGTTAAGCAACGGGCGTGCTAAGTCGATTCGGGTTATCCTGGCAAACGACCAGCCTCAGACTGACATTGTTGTGACTGGCTATGAGCTCGAGGTGGTGACTCCGTATCAGCCTGCAATGAAGGTCTAATCTATGAAGATCCAGCGGCCTAAGAAGTTTAGGGTGGGGGCAACTCCTCAGGAGATTATCCAGTATCTCGAGGTATTCCTGGCAAATACCCTGACAGACATTACCACGGCCATGCAGCGGCTAACCTTCAAGGATAACTTCAAATCCTATACAGCTCGGGTTACGATTGAGGCAGGCCAAGAGCTACCGATCCAGCACAACCTCGGAGTGATCCCCACCGGGAAGCTGATCCTTAAGAGCACTGGCTATCAGGTGAGAGATGGGGATTCAGCTTGGACTTCAGAGTACGTCTACCTGAAGAATGAAGGCTCGAGCCCTGTAACGCTAACACTTGTTATTTTGAGGTAATTTTATGGCAATGACCCCGCAACAGCAGGCTGAATATAATGCTCTGATGGGCAAGAAACAGAGGCACGAGGCAAGTATTGCCTCGCTTCAAAACTCGGCCACTGAACAAGAAAAAGCAGGAAATAAAGCTGGCGCCCAAATGACGCGCCAACAAATTGCGGCGTTGCAATCGCAAGGCCCTGGCTATGCTGAGTTTGAAACGCAACGAATCGCTGCGCTCGAGCGCGGAGATCAGTCGAATAAAAGCGCCCTTGCTGCCGCCATGCAAGGAGTCCCAGAACTCCCTAAACTTGACTTCTCTCAGCTTCTACGTCGTCGTCAGGTCGGAAGCCCTGAGTATGCTGCTCAGCGCGCCCAAATGGCTATTCCAGAAAACCGTGCAGCGCAGATGGCTCAACGCCAACTTGCAGCGCAACAGGCAAAGTCTGGGGTGCGTGGGGGTGCCGCTGCTGCTCAAGGGCAGCGACTAGCTGAACAGTCTGCGCTTCAGCGGGCTGGGGCTGAACAAGCTCTGTTTGCTAAGAATATTGGCGAGCGCGAGAAGATTGAGAAGCAACAACAGTTTGGTGGGCTATCAAGTGAACTGGCCCGTATGCAAATGGCGTCTGCCGAACTTGGACAGCAACGTGGCCTTCAGGCCGCTTCTGATACTGCTGCCGCTCAGCGGGCTGCTGCTGCCGGCGCAGGTGGGTGCTGCATGGTTGTCGCTGCAAGTACTGCGTTGCTTGGACTTGGAGAGGCGGAAGCCTCGGAGCTTGTTTTGTCATCTAAGACTCCTGGCGCAGTCCTCGAGTTTAAACATCCTCGAGCCTCTCAGTTTGTTCGTGAGCTAAACGGCACTCGTAAGATCCGCGACGAATGGTGCAACGTAATCGAGCGCCGTGGTTACTACTGCGTAGCTGAAGCTTTGAGTCCGTATGTGGTCAAGAGCCCGATGGTTGCCAAGGCGGTTTATACTACTTTTGTTCAGCCCGTAGTCGCCTGCGCTGAAGGGCGTGCTGGCTTCTTTACCAGGACCCTTGTGAAGAGCTGGATCAAAGTGTTCAACTTCTTTGGAAGCGAGAAGCCGTTTACCCGTAAGAATGGAGAGGTGGTCTAATGGCTAACGAAGGACCGTCAGCAGATTATCTTGCAAACCTTCCGCTCGCTCAGCTTGCTTCGAGTGAAGACAAAAAGATTAGAAGCGGAAAGACTCGAGTAGAAGAACCTAGTGGGCTAGTTACCTTAAAAGACTTGGTTGAAAAGTCTCGAAAAGACCTTGCTACTCGAGAGTCTGCTTTGAGTGGAGTGATGGGCGGTGCTTTAGAGCGTCCTGAGCGGGATTTAATGGCTGAAGCTTTGATCGCGTTCGCCCCAGCCCTGGTAGGCTATGGCCTAGGAAAAGCGGCTGGAGGAATCGGCGCTGGTGAAATGGGATTAGCTGCTGGAGCTAAAGCTGGAACCGAAGGCCTCGAGTCTTTGCAAAAACAGCGTGAAGAGATTCGCAAGCAAAAGGCTGAAAACCTTAAACTGCGCCCAGAGTATAAGGCTTATGAGTCTGAAGCAGAGCGCCTTAAGGGCTTGGAAAAATCTTATTACGAGGCGCTTGGATCGGGTAAAAAAGTTACTGAATCTGGAACGCAAGACGTTGTTACTGAACGGCAAAAAGAGGAGCAATATAAGGCTCTTAAGCCAGTCGTTCCTCCGTCTTTAAAGCTTCAACCTCACCACAAGAAAATAGTGGATCAGTTTTCAACGAGTTATGCAAATCAGACTGGAACGGCGATTGCCTTAGAGACGTTGCTTCAGCAAATCAGCGACCCAAACATCCCAAAAGACCTAGCAATTCAAGCCGGACTTGACTCGCTCAAGATTCTTAACAGCTCGGAAGGCAGAGATGCGGTTGGGGTTGAAGAAGCCAATCGCGTTGGTCGGTTCTTGCAGTTTAATGTCATGCCGAATCTAACTAGGCCAGGACCCGCCTTTGGAAGAAGCATGGAGTTATTCAAAGGCCAGGTTAAAAACGCTGGAGAACGAGCAAGAACTCGAGCGGCCAGAACACAAAAAGAAATTGAAAGCATTCTGTCAAAGTACGGTGAAGGAGCAAATCTGCCCGCACAAAGACAATCTGCGCCAGCGCCTAGTGCCCCACCTGAGTCGGCGGCGTCACCAGCGCCTAAAGCAGGCCGCTCATCTGCTGAGATCCGAAAAGACCTTGAACGGCTTCGAGAGAGGAAAAAGTAATGGCTGAGGCAAACACCACGGAACAGCAGGAAGCCGCTCTCCTCCAGGAACTTAAAGAAGCTGAGGAACGCGAAGCCTTAGAAAAAGAATTGGCAGAAGCCGAGGCTAGAGAATCGCAAGCCACACCAACGCCACGACCTCAAGGCGATTATGGTGCGCCAGAAATCGCTGCCGCTACGTTTCGTAAAGCAGCAACATCCGTTTTTCCCCCTTCTGAGTCTGTTTATTTTCAGCCACTCGAGGGCGCGGCATATATTGGGCAACTTTTGATGGACGGTCAATATGACACAGCAAAGAGCGTCATTGACCAATGGAAGCAGGGCGTAGCTCTTGGCTATGAGAAGCAAAAGAGGATTGAAAAAGAATATCCTACCCTGATGGGAACGACCGAAATGGTCGCCGCTGGTATTCCGCTCCCGATTGCCAAAGCCCCACAAGCTGCATCACTAGCTGAAAAAGCGGCTAGAACAGCTCTGACTGCAATTCCAAAAATTGGGACAGAGCTGGGAGCTGCCGTTACTCTTCCAAAAGCTTTGCTTGAGACTAGCAAGGCAGGAGCTAAAGCGGGCGCACTAATGTCCGTTGGTGAGGAAACTGGCCGTGCTACTGCTGAAGCAGCAGGAGTGAAGGGAGCTCAAGGAACACCTGAGCAGGTAGCTTTGAGAGTAGGAATGGGAACCGCTTTCCCAGCCGTGGCTGCACCTGCGCTTGGCGCTGGCGTTGCTGGTGTGATGGCTGCAAAGTCTAAGCTTGGTGAAATCGGGATGAGCCCTGGTGCTCAAAGGATTTACCAGACGCTTTTTGGAGTCCCACCAAAAACTCAAGCCGAGTATCTCGCCAATAAACAAGCCGTCGATGCTCTTCCAAGCGATAAAAATCTCGTAAACGGATTGAAAGAAATTAAAGACTACTTAGAAAAAGGGTACTCTGGGTCAGAAGCAAGCCTTGAAGCTGCTAAGACAAAAATCAAAGAAGCTGAAAATGTACTGCAAACAGCTCGAAAGATGGCAAAAGAAAATGAAGCCATCAAGCTGTCGCGTGCAGAGGCTGAACTTGGTATTTTGAAAGAGCGTGTACAAAAGAAAATAAATGACCTTGAAAGAAAAGGTGGCCAACTTGAGAAAGAAAAAGAGGGACTCAAGGAAGAGGTTTTAGCTCCGGCGGAACGAAAAGCTAAGTTTACTAAAGAAGAGTTTGAACTCTCAAAAGCTCGTGCGGTTGGAGGGGCCAGAACAGAGGCTAAAATTGCTGAAAGGGCGTTAACCGAGCAAACCAAAGCGTTTAGTGCTGGGAAATATATCGACGAAATCAGTAATGCGGTTGGCGAGGTTAAAGCGAGATCAGGAGAGCTTTCTCAAGAGGCGATTAACGCCCTCCCAGACGATGTATTTGTTGATAAAAAAGTATTGTTAGATGCGATTCAGGCAGAAATCGCAAAAGCAAGTGCTGGCGGAGGAATTGCGACGGGTGCCGCATCAAACATTAGGATGCTTCAAAACATCTACAAGCGTGCTCTTGCAATGCCAGAAGAGCGAATGCTTGCAGCCAAGCTAAAGGCTATAACTCAAGACTTTAGCAAGGATTTAGCTCCTACTTTAAAAACAAAGTATATGGAGCAGGGCCAGGCATCTATTGATGGCATCCGGTTCAGATTAGCCGATTACCTGCGAAAAGAGTTCCCAGAATACGCAGAAAAAATGCCTCCCGTTGCTGAGGCGACTAGGTTTGTTCGAGAGATTGCAGAACGAGAACTAAACACTCCAAGCAAAATCAAATCCGTTATTCAACAAGCCGCAACTGATCCTAGGGCGCAACAAATCCTTGATGACTTGGAGCGCTTAAGCGGACGCCCAATCAAACAGATTTTATCCGAGTTCAGAGTGGCTCAAGAGGCTGCTAAAGGATCGAATCTTGAAATCGCAAAAAGCCGACTTCCAGAGGTAATCCGTCTAAATCAACTACTTGATGACCTCAAAAATACAAATGATCCTAAGGCGCGAGCGCGCATTCAGGCTCAGATCCCCTATGCTGAAGAGGCTGCTCAGGCTAAAGCCGATCTTTTAACCGCTAGTGACCCAGCAACTTTGAGAGAGCTTGAAAGTCAATTGCCGGCAATGAAATCCATTCGAGAGATGGAGGGCATGATCGACCTTATACAGTCAAAAGACTTTAACGCTGCGGTCATGAGAAATCTTGGGATTGTCCCCGAAAGCGACTTGGAAGCAATAATTGCGCTTAGAAACCAAATCGCAAACCTTTCTCATCCAGAATCTATCCGCTTCAGAGTTCAACAAAGCACTCTTGAACATACTGCTGATCTTGGGGCTGCTGTTAAAGCTGGCATTGAAGCCGAGCAAAAGTTTAATCGCTGGAAGGACGCCTACGATCCCTTTAAGGGCAAAGAATCTGGTGAAAATATTGTTTTAAAGATTATTCGCAACCCAGACGGGCCTATCTCTGATCCGGTTATCAGAATGGCCAGGGCTTTAGCGCAGCTAGAAGACAAACAAATTGCCGAGTTTTTTAAGGCGTTTGGCTTTGGAGATCCAAAACAGGCGGAGCGGTTATTTAAAAATCTTAAGCTGCAGGCCGCACTCGAAACGAGTCGCGCTCGAGGCTCTCGGGCTGTTCAGCTCTACAGCAGAGTGATGAGCGCGGTAGTTAATGCAATCAAGCTGTCAGACCCTGCAGCTAGTGCGTCGGCTCGAGGCCTTGGAGAGTTTATGAAGGGCTTTGGAACCTTGATGGGCGCTTACATGGATTATGGAAGCGGGCGCGTTTTAAAATCCATTCTGAGTCGCGTATCAGAAATGAACGGGATCTATAGCTATGAGAAACTGATGCGGGCGCTTCCCGACTCAAATCTTTTTTCGATTCAAATCGCTGAACAAGTGGCTCAACTGGCCGACCAGGTGAGGCAGCAAAAGGTGACGGAGATTTCTCAAGCAAGTATCGAATCGGTGAATCGAGACATTATGGCAAGTTCATTGCCTTCGATTAAAAAGGCTCGGGCTTCCATGCAGGTGAAAAGTGGGTTTATCGAGGGTCCTCTCCTTGCGGATCTCCTCGAGGCTGGGATGCCGAAGGCCAGTGAACCATTAGCTGCCAGAATGGTGAGGTTTACACAGTGACGCCGTGGATTCAAAAACTTCCGTGGGACGTGATCGACAGCGTAGCAGATGAGCAGAACATCCCTGCGTCTATCCTGGCCGCTATTGTCCAAACAGAATCGTCAGGTAATCGTTTTGCAGTTCGCTTTGAGCCTCACTACAAATATCTTTTCCAGCCAAAAGAACACGCTCAAGACAACCGAATCACTGAAGCCACAGAGACGGTCATGCAAATGACTAGCTGGGGCCTAACGCAGGTGATGGGTGCTGTCGCTCGAGAGCTTGGACTTAAGGGCCCGATCTTTCAAATGCTCGAGCCTAAGGTAAATCTTACCTACTGCGCTTTACTACTGAAACGCTTAGCAAAGAAATACAGTCAAAAGGATGACTTGTTGGCTGCCTATAACGCTGGAAGTCCGATCAAGGGATTGGACGGCAAGTATAAAAACCAGCAATATGTAGACAAGGTGAACGGCTACCTTGCAGATTTAAAGGCCGCATCAAAGGGGTGATAGCTATGGAAGGCTTAATGCACGTTCTTCAAATGGTTATTGAGAAAGGCCCTGCGGTCTTATCCGCGATTATCGGGCTTTTAAGCGCCGTAATAAGCATTTGTCTGCTCATTCCTGGCGAACAACCTGAGAAAGCTTTGAAAGCGATTGTGGACTTCCTGAGCAAGTTTTCGAGAAAGCCACCGCTTGAATGAGCGCATTGCTGGGGATCTTTCAAATCCTGAAAGCGTTGCCTGCGATTGTGAAACTTATTTCAGAATTGTCTGGTTGGCTAAAAGCTACTTTCGGCGATGATCCGGCTAAGTTTATCCTAGACTCTGCTGAAGTCTTTGAAAGGGCCAAAAATGCAAAAACTCCTGAACAAAAACAAGCTGCTGCTGGTGACATTGCTCGCCTTATCCGTAGGCTCTAGCGCCTGCGGATCTGGACCTAAAGTCACGGTCTGTCTCGTAGATGTAAACTCTGGTGGCCTGCAATGCAGCGACCCAGACAACAATGTTGAGTTTATCCCGTTTGCTCGAGCCGATGGATACATCTCTCTTAGGCAAGCCGACTTTCAAAAAATGCTCAACTATATGGCGACCAGGTGCGTGAAATAATATGGCCGAACTAGACGACACCCTAGAAGCGCAGGAAGAAAGAATCCGTGCTCTTGCGGAACTAGCGAAGCAACAAATGGTGTTGCCGCCTAAGTCGTCAGATGCGTTTAAAGGTATCCCTGGAGAGGAAAGACTTCAGTTATTGATTGAAGGTTTGCGTGGGCAAACTGGGATTACTGGGAAACAAGTGCCGATTAAATGGCAAGATCCAGGAATGTCTCAATATGTTCCAGGGAGAAAAGCCGCTGGTGCTTACAAGCCATCTACTCGAGAGATAGTTATCGACCCATCGTTAGGATCAGCTCGAGCAGACGTGGCAGCTCATGAATTGCTTCACGCGAAAGAAGACATTCGAGGCGATAAACGCCAAACGCTAAAAGGACATTTTAAAGGACAAAAGAAGGATCAAACGCGCTATCAGCATTTAAGCGACGTGATTAAATCCTGGAAGAAGGAAACAGACTTTCCTTACGAGGAGAGACTTGAACAACTAACTGGCCTTCGAGACACCGAAGAAGCGGAAAAACTACTTTGGCCGAAGGTTAAAAAATGAAAGAGTCAGCGATCATTCAGCTTATCCTCACGCTTGCCACAGTGCTTGGCGGGGGTGCTGCAATGGTCGGATGGGCCTACGAAACATTTGAAGTAAAGGACGCAGCCCGTGAGCGACTGGTTACGCAAGAGAGGCGGCTCGAGAGAATCGAAGCCAAAATCGACAGTCTTAGCGAACGACTCGCGGGACCTCAAAGAGAAAGACATTGAGAAACTCATCCTCGAGTGGCTGAACCTTCTTCCGGGCTGCAAGGCTTGGAAGAATAAATCAATGGGCACCTACGATCCGGTGCGGAAGTGTTTCCGAGCTAACCACTCAAAGTTCAGCGAAAAGGGGTCCTCTGATATAATCGGCATTTGGCAGGGCAAAATGCTCTGCATAGAAGTCAAAACGAAACGAGGAACCCTTCGGCCTGAGCAGAAAGAGTTCCTCGAAACCATGGGAAAATTAGGAGCAATTAGCTTAGTAGCACGTTGTCTTGAAGACGTGATCGACGTTCTTTGTCCCGTGCCCCGCAGCGTCCGCACAGCTCCGTAGAAGTCGTTCGCCCACACTTTTTACACTTCCGAGAGCGGCAATCCCGACAGATCTCGAAGCGATTGATGCTCATCGTGCGCCCACACATTTTACACTTGCACAGATCAGTTCTCCCCGGCACTCGCCCCCCCGGCTGAATAGCCCAGACGAGTGAGTGGCTTGCAAAACTCCTCCTCAGGCTCATAGAGAAGTGTGATTTCGCCAGTGAGCGGGAGCATGACGACTTCGCCAGGGTAAGCAAAGTCCATTGCTTGCGACTTAAGTGCCTGCGCCATCTTGATAAGATCGTCAGGCTTAACTTTTACCAGCTTCGTGACGTGGGTCATTCCCCCTCCAAGGCGCGTTTCGCGTTGAACACAGGGCACTCTGAGTCACAAGGCTCTGCGAATTGCCCTCGCGCTGGGTGGCTATGCGGCCCGTTCGAGATCAGCTCGAGCCACTCTCGCAGCCGGATCGCTTCTTTTTCATTATTCATCGCATCTACCTTTACCTTTCAAAAAAACTATCACTAGGCCGATAAAGCCTGTGTAGGCAGCTAGACCAGCCAAGTGCTCAAGCGTCATTTCCGCTTTGCCGCTTTCTTCTTGGCGGTCTTCTTCTTACTCTTGCGCGCAGTATTTAAAGCGGCTGCGACGGCCTGCTTCTGCGGATAACCTGCGCCCATCATTTCGCGGATGTTCCCGCTCACAGTAGCTTTTGAATAACCCTTTTTCAGTGGCATATAGCCCCCCCTAAAAAACCCCGGAGCGGGGATCGTTAGTCTCGCTCCGGGGACCACAAGCCCCACTTGAGGGCATCTCGAGAGCCCATCCCTCGAGTGTATTGGCTGGGGGGGTAGGACTCGAACCCACATAGGCCACATTAACAGTGTGGTGCATGACCATCATGCTGCCCCCCAAACCCTTAATAGTTTCCGCTTAAATGCCTATTGGTATCGTAGTCCCACCAGTAGGCATCGAAGTTCGCATTATAATCACCTTCAACGAGTTTGCGCTCGAGAGCTTCTTTGTACTCGTTTCCTGTCACCTCAAGCCGACCGAAGGCTGCAAGTGCTCGAGCTTCCTCGGCGCGTTCCTGTTCAATCAGTCGGTGACGTTTGCATTTAAAGTGCATCCATCCGTTCTCGAGGCAAACCTTTGCGATCTCTTTACACTTTAGGCAGCGCATTAGAGCACCTGATCGTCAAAGTTGAGGCCCGCTTGCGCGACTGCTTCAGAGATCGCCTGCTGCTCCGCCATCGCAACGTCAAATGTCACAGACGTAGCGACCTGAGCGAGGAGTTTAAGCTCGTCGGTCTTTAACTCTGCGCTAGATGCTGCATTCCACGCCGCTTTTGCGTAGCTCGTCAACTGCTCTTTCGACCAAGCCGATTTCTTGAGCTGCTCAAGCGCCGCACGTTTCTCTGGATCTACTGGCTTCGGGATGACGACAGGTTTTTTCGGCTGCTCTACAGGACTGGCCTGTACCGGTACGGACTCGACTTCTTTCGTCGCTGGCTTGGAATCAAAGTCCTCAATTTCTTCAGGAGTATAAACGCCAACAGATACACCGGGATAAACGGTGCGAATCCCTTCAGAAATAACACGTGCACGAAGCATCGCCCTAGGGTACTGTTTCCAAACATCCTTGCCAGTAAGTCCAGCGTTTTTAGCTTGAGCAATAGTCCAGCCGACGGTGGCCGTTCCACCTTGAGGATGAGAAAAGCTGGCCCGCACTTCACTGTCAGTATATGCATCCCACGTTACCTTCCCACCTGCGGCTTGAAACCGCGCTAGCATTGCATCGGCTTTAAGCGCAGGGCGCCCCTGAATGACGTGATAATCCCGGGCAGCAATAGCTGGGTGCATTCCCTCAGCCTGCGCAATAAGCATAAGCGCAACGCCTTGCTCCGGGGTTTTAATTCCAAACAAATTAGACTTGGCAAACGCAACTGCCATCCGCTCGACTTGATCAAGCGGGATGACAGCTACTTGGTTTCGATTTTCCATTGTGGTTTTTCCTTCAACTTAGCTTTGGGTGAGTGTTTCCAAACGAGCAGCTTCATGTACTGGCGAATCGGTTCAGATAAACTTAGTCCAAGCTTACGTGCCTGCTCTAAGTCCTCTTTATCGACCCGAATCGACCAAACCACTTTTTTGCTCATGCGAAGGTAATACACACAGTAATACGGCCGTGCAAATAAAAAAGGGAACCAAGATTGCTCCCGGTTCCCCTTACTCACGTCATCCTTGCCAAAGGCAGAATTAACAGACTTGCTTTAGTCGTGCAATAAAGCAGCGGCATTGCACGACTGCCGCTGCTTTATAGGCGCTTTCATCTTTCTTTTTAGACTCGGGGGCAGAGCCTGCAAGCTTATCTTGCTTCTTTGCGCCTGCTGCGCCGCCCGTTTCAGACTTGTACGAAGCGGCGTCACGTCCGCCCGAGCCTTTAAGTTCCTTACCTTTTTCCTCACTATAATCGGCCATAGTCTCTCCTCGAGTAATTCGTCCCCGGCAAAATGCGCAGGGATATAGCAATGTTGAGTCTACCACACTCCCTCTGCACGCGCAAATTACCATGGGAGTGCATCCTCGGACGCAGAAAGGCTTGGCTCGGCTTTAACTACCGATACAACGGCCTCTGGCAAAACCTCATCGGGACGATCATAAGCCAAAGATCGAATGGGCTCGTAATTTCTCTCATATCGTTGATTCCATAAAGGAATGCCGGTTGTGGACTTTGACCGGCCTATTGTGCAACCGCAACGAAATGCAAATGGGATTGTAGGAATGTCGGCTTTCTTAAAGCGACAGAGAACATAGCCCGTTCCAAGGCATAAACTACACACTGATAAGATACTCCTTGCGCCAAGCAATGTAATACAGACACGCTTGTGTCAAGACATGGACGCCCACGAACTTATTGTTATTTTAAAACAACTTGCGGTTGAGCTGGGCCGAACGCCTACGCGGGATGAGTTTGACGACCAAGTTGCAAATAGCCGCAGCAAAATCAGACAAGCTTTTGGCGGTTATTCAGCGATGCTTCAAGCTGCGGGCCTTGAGAGCTATCACCCTCGCAAGCGCGACCGTACGCCGTTCATGCGTCGAAACATTGACGAGCACTTGGAGCTACAGCAGGCGCGCCCGCCCCTCGAGCCCGTAGAAGCCCCTGTACCGATTCAGAACACGATTGTGTGCCTGGGAGACACTCATCACCCGTTCTGCGATCCAAGGGCACTCGAGCGCGTTTACCGCATCATAGAGCAGATCAAGCCCACGGTAGTGATCCAGATGGGCGACCTTCACGATATGCTTTCGTGGTCTAAGTTCCCCACAAGCCAAATGCATTTCACTCCAAAGGGAGAGATTGAAAAGTCTTTCGAGAACGCAAAAGCCATGTGGGCGGAGATCGGGAAGCTTGCGCCACAGGCCCGGAAAATACAGCTCCGCGGAAACCATGACATTCGACCGTTAAAGCGCGTCCTCGAAGTCGCGCCTGCGCTTGAAGTGTTTATCGAGCTTGATCGCTTCTTCACCTTCCCCGGCGTTGAACTCATCGCCGACCACCGCGAGGAACTCATTATCGACGGCATTGCCTTTCTGCATGGCTACCGCACCAAACTAGGGGACCATGCAAGCTACATGATGCACAACGCCGTAGTCGGACACTCCCACAGGGGGGGCGTGGCGTTTAAACATATTCGCGGCAAGACTTACTTCGAGCTAAACTGTGGCTACCTTGCCGACCCCGCGAGCAAAGGCTTGAGTTATACGCCGCAAAAGATCACGGACTGGACGCAAGGGGTCGGGATTATTGACCCTTTGGGCCCTCGCTTTGTGGCTTTCTAACGATCACCATGAAACCACAGGTCGGGCACTTTGATAGCCTGGCAAGCGGAGTGTCCTCAAGCACTCGGAGCACGGCAACGTGACACTCTGGGCAGATTTGCAGCTGAGTACCCCCGTCGAGCTGTTTACTCACGCCCCACCCACTTTCGGAGTCGCGGCCTCGAGCCTGAGACTGCGAACGGCTGCGAGCACAGGGTCCTTCCCAAACTTGACGACGAGTTCCCTAAACGCTGGAAGGCTACCCAGTTGAGCCCCAGCCTTGGCAGAATCAACGCATCCCTGAAGGGCAACCAAACTGTCAGCGTCCAAAACCGTCTCAGGCGCTTGAGGTTCATTTATAACAGGCGAGGACGGCATAGCCTGAGCCTTAGCTACTGAGATTATCTCAACCTTCTCGGCGGGCTTTAAATTGGGGTCGTACCCTGCAGCGTACCGTTTCGACCACAAGGGAATCCCAGTCTGACCCTTGGCCCGCCCAACGCTACACTCGCAGCGGAAGGCGAACGGGGCCTCGGAAGCTTCTTCAGTCTTTGAATGCGCGAGCACAAACCCAGAACCATGACACAGTGAACAAATATAAGGCATTAGAGAACCACCCCGTCTTCAGCTTTGAGCCGCGCCTCGAGTTCGGCAACCTTTTTCTCTAAGTACGCGATGCGGTAGCCTTGGCTTTTAATCTTGAACTCGTACTTCTCGCGCAGCTCATCCCAAGCGGAACGGCCAGTGCTAGTGATCCGACGCGCTGCACGCTCCCGGATCTCAGCAAGAAAGAGTTCCTGCTTCTCGCTTGCTTCCGAGCGTTTCTTATTCAGATTCTTATAGTTGAGCTTTTTACTCATAGTATTCAAAAGAACGTACTACCCTCGGGGGCTCAGTCCGTCTTTTCCCCTCCCCTTTTCGTCTATCGTAGCTCTTGCTTCTTCTCTTTCACTCTCGGGTGGAGAGGGGGGAGCGGCCCCTAGACGCTCAACCCCTCTCTCTCCACCTATCTGCGTTTCTAACAACGAATTATCATACTTTTGAAAATCCGTCAATAGTAAAGTTATCCACAATTTACAACCTATTGATAACGTTGAATGTTTCTTTCCACCCAAAATCATAACCATCGTGGTAGGCCCCCAAGTCTTGAGCGGTCGGGGTAGACATGAAGCGCTTAAGAACCGCCTGGGCAATTGGTCTCTCCTTCTCGAGGAGATCCCTTGCCAGGCTCTTTCGGAGATTATCGGGCGAAGTTTTTAGAAACTCCTTCAGCGCGTCCACTCGCCCCTTATGACGACCGAAGTCATACGCAAGACTCATGCCACCTCCCAGGTGATGACGCCCTCTAAATAGACCATATCGGTCCCTGACTGGACCCTGTCATGATACCGAAGCACAGTTGAGCCTCCGCTAATAGCGTGCCCTGCTAGTACCGTTTCCGCTATCAACTGACGCAGCGCAGTCTCATCGATGACTTGGGTGATGGAGTTCACAAGCTGACGCTCGCCTCGGCTTGGAAGAGTGTAAATAACGTGACGTGTTAGGTAGTGTTTCATAACTTTCCCCACTGGCTCGCCATAGCTTGCGCGACCCCTTGAAATGTTTTTGATCTAAGCTTCCATCGGTTGGCCGAAGGGCTCAGCTTGTTTTGTCCGTTCTCAGTCTGATTCGAATAACGATGTTTTCTGATGACGCTTGTCGGCATGAGCGGAGGAAGGTTCTTCAGCCAGAGGCATGTTTTCTTGCTGGCATCGTGCCCGAATTGCCATGGTTGAATTATCTGATCCGGCTTTCTGATTCGTGTGGAGATTATTGAAACCGGATTCTCTAAAGCAATTCGCGGAATCGGTGCGTCAAGAAGAAGCCTCACGAAGCTGAGTGCGTCTTCAGTCAGCTTTGAGTCTCGCAAACCTCGAGTTGTCCAGTGCATGCCGCTTACCGAAAGATAGGTGCAAGGAGGATGCGCGATCATTAAATCCCACCCGTCAGAGAGTACCTCGAGAACGTCCCCTCGGTGATGCCTTCCAGGAGTTTCGGAAGGCAAAAGATCACAAGACATAGCGGAGTGCCCAAGAGCAGAAAAAGCGTCCCTCACGATACCGGAAAACTCACAGGCAATGAGAACTTTCATAATCGGCCCCTTTGTTAGTTATACGTCAATCAGGACGGAAAGCATGAGGAGGACCCCGGCAATGACTGCCAGGGCTTCCCCTAGGTGGGTGGGGTCTAGAATCATGCGGCGAACGCCTTAGACTTTGGTCCGTGGTAGACAAGACCGATTTTAGGATTCTTCCCGTACGCACGGGAATCAAGTTTGGTGACGTCAGCATAACCGGCCGCCATGAGTTCTGACTGACTCGAGAATACTCGAGAGTGACGGTCTTTTGACTGATCAATCAAGTTGTCCCACTTCCCTCCGGCCGATTTAATGACGACGAAATTGCCTGGTAAAACGACATTATCGAGAAGCGGGAGCATTTTAGTGTAAGCGTAGAAAAGAGTCTTCGGGTTCTGACGTGCGATTTCTGCCCATGCCTGCAGATACTTCAGAGAAAAGAAGTCGCCTGAATCATGCACGCGCAATTTGTGAACCTTGCGCGCCTGAATCTCCGCCGAGAGGACTGACACAAAGTCGGCGCTTAGAGCCAAGGCTAGTCGGCGCTCCTGAGCCGCTTTTACGTTAGGCATGACGTAACGTCCGTTTTTAGCGTAGCACCCCGCAATGCACGCGTTGGCGCCGGGGCAAGTGATCATCCCGCTCGCTGCTTTATAAGCGGGGATCCCCCAAGAGTAGATGCCGGACCGAGAAAGCTTTTCGTTTGTCGAGAGAAATGACGTTTTCATATGGTTCACCTTTGGTTTGTATTACGAACGAGAGCGAAATAAAGGGGCCCTTCCGTGGGCCCCGATCGGGTTACTGGATCAGGCTGAGAGCGCCTTCGAGGCTATTGGCGCCGCAAGCGAAGCTTAAGTCGCCGTGGACATTTCGAAAGTAAACGGAGAGGTCCCCGGTTTCTGCGATATAAGTCACAGCGCCATTCTGGGTGGTGTAGAGAGTCACGTCTTGGTTGTCTGCGTTTTTGTAGGTCGTTTGTTTCATGCCTTTCTATAAGCAGGACCCGTGCCAGGACTGCGCTCTAAAGAAAGGATGCAGGGCGTTAGGTGTGAGAGTGCTTGAAATCATTGAGGAAAAAAAATCGCAAAATAATGTTTACGCACTAGGCCATGAAAAAAGGCAGACCTCGTGCGCCCCAAAACACTCGCCCCGCGCTTTCCGCTTGTAAGGTTTACCGTGTATAACATACACTCCATGTAAATGTTTCATCGTACCCTGGAAGCTTGCCGCGCCGACCTCGAGACCTCAGACGATTACTTCTCCCGGATACTAGGCGTTAGCCCTGACCACGCCCTCCTGACGGACGTGATCCACGCGATCATCAAAGCCCGCTGCGCCGACTATCTTGAAAACCGCTACAAGGACTGGCCACTCCCCGATCTCTTGACGATGCTCAAGGCCCTCGAGCCTACTCAGAAAGCCGTCGACCTGGTGGACGCCGCGCTAGACGCTACCGAAGCCCCACGACGCCGTGGACGCCCTCCGAAGGGTATTTAGTGCCTCACCCGCCGGGACAGCCTAAAGAGAAGCGCCGCACGTCAATCGAAGCCGTGCGCGACATACTGCACGAACTCACAGGGAAGGACCTGGGACCCGACGCAGATCTGCGCGCAGTGCTCGAGCTTCTCGTCTTCGGAGACCTAAAGGATGGCGAGCGCCTGCAGGCTTACACTGCACTCCTCAAGTACACTCGCGCCCAGCTCAAGGCAGTCGAGCACTCAGGGACCGTAACCGAGGTCCAGGTCGCCCTCACGCCAAAGGAGGTCGAGGCGATTCTGTACGCCGACCCATTCGCTAAGGCCGTCGACGTGACGCCGCTGGAGATACCGAGTGATAACTAAGGACCGCGCCCTTCTCGAGCTTGCCCGCATTGCTAAAGGCCTCGAGGCCCTGCACTCTACCTGGAACCCGCACCCGGCTCAAATCATGGTCGGACGCGCACTACTCGCGGAACGCAAGCGCCTCGTGTTCGCGCAGTGTGGCCGTAACTTCGGCAAGACCGAACTCATGAGTTACCTACTGTGGCGCTGGGCCTACACGTTCCCGGGCTCAGAGAACTACTACTTCGCGCCTTACCAAAAACAAGCGAAGGAGATCCTTTGGGCGTCTCGGCGGATTCAAAGCTTTGGGCCGCTCAAGTGGGTCCGTGCGATCAATAACACCGAGTGTCGCATTGAGTTTGAGAACGGCTCATTTATCAAGCTAGATGGGTCCGACAACGTAGACGCTTATCGCGGAGTCAAGCCGAAAGGCCTCATTGTCTACGACGAGTTTAAAGACTTCCGACCTGAGTTTCACGACGCCTTCGATCCAAACCGAGCGGCTCACGATGCGCCTTTGTTTGTGATCGGTACGCCACCCGAGACTGAGAACCATTTCGTGCATCTAGCCGCCGAGTGCCTGAGGGATCCGGCCAAGGCCTTCTTCCGCTTCCCTACGTCCTCTAACCCGCACATCCCGAAGGAGTGGCTCGAGACGAAGAAGGCGGAGCTATATCTCAAAGGCGAGGGGGACAAGTGGGAGCGAGAATATGAGGCCCTTTTTGTCCGCGGAGGTGCTTCTACAATCTTCCCCATGTTTGACCCTGCGAAGCACGTCAGACCTCACGGGGCCTTGCTTGCTGAGATAGCCAAGGATGCAAGGAAGCTAGACTGGTACTGGTGGGCAGATCCTGCCGGTGCCTCGTGCTTTGCTTGCCTGTTTATCGCTATCAATCCGTACTCCCGCAAGGTGTACGTCCTAGACGAGATTTACGAGACGACTCAGAGCGAGATGACAGTCTTAAAGATCGGGAATCGTGCGCTAGCCAAACGGAACGAGTTACAGCCTCGGAAAGAGTGGCGTCAGGGATATGACGAAGCCGAGACGTGGTTTGCAAACGAGATGCTAGACCACTTCGGAGAGGGGCTTGAGCCAACTCAAAAGTCGAAGTCCGACAAGGTATCGGGGTTGTCGCTTATCAAAGACCTGCTACTCTCAGGTAACCTAGTTCTTTCGGACAGGTGTCAGAAGCTTAAGTGGGAGCTATTGAACTATCGCAAAGACGACAAGGGAAAGATTCTAAAGCAAAACGATCATGCCATTGATTGCTTGCGCTATGTCCTGGACGCAGACAAGTATAGTCTAGTCAAGACGACCGAAGTGCTCAAAGAGGAGTCTGAAGACTTCCGAGGGGCGCGAATCACTGACGACTTCCCAGGGTTTACGGAAACAGGTGAGCCCGTGGATGATTATGAGATGGAGTGGAACTAATGGTGTGGATGACAGCAGGGTTTTTAATCATGTTCGTGGTCCAAATATTCACGCTTGCGGCCCTTTGGTGGGCGACCACTGAGCTTAAGGCGATGCAAAAGTCTACCCATTCGATCCAATACGTCCCGGCTGACAGCACGTTCCAGAAAATGACGGATGACGTGCGCGATAGTCTGACCAAAGATATTTTTGAGAACCTAGGGTAAGGTTAAACCATGAGCACGACTGCCTATTCTTTCGACGACTTGAACTCTGACAAGGTTTACTCTCAGCCATCTAAGCCGATTTACGCTCTAGACCTGGACGACCCGTCGAATGAGAAGGAAATCCTGAATTGGCTTCAGGCTGAGCTTCACTTTCTCGAGCATGAGAATGAGCCTAGGATTCGGATTCAGAGGCGCAACCTGGCGCTATATAAGGGCATTCAGTACCAGGAGAGTGAGGCCCGCGCTGAGAACCGAGATCGTGCTGCGGATCGGTCGACATTTTTACGCAAAATTGTCGCTAACCATTTGTTTGACCTGACGAAGAATCGGGCAAGCCGTTTGATTAAGTTCCGCCCCGCTGTCGCTGTCCTGCCGACTAACGATGAGCTACAGGACAAACTTTCGGCTAAAGCCTGTAAAGGGCTTTTAGACCATATCTGGTACGAGCAAGAATTTGAGGGGCGCTTGCAACTTGAGCTTGCGACTCATGCCATGATTACTGGCGAGAGCTACTTGTTTGTCGACTGGAACGAGGACATGGGTCCGCTTAGCCCTGCCTATGTTGAGGCGAAGAAAAAACACGGCGCTAAGATTCCGCTCATGGATGAGAACGGCTCGCAGCGCAAAAGCGAGTCTGGAAAGCCCCTGTTTGTCGAGCGCCCGGTGCGAGTGGGTGACGTAGACTACCGAATTGAGCTTAGCCCTGAGGTGCTGCTTGATAAGCAGCCACGGCTTGAGCAGGTGAAGTATTGTTTTACGAAGAAGCAGGTGAATTGCGACACTCTTCGGATCGAGTACCCTGAGAAGGCGTCTCAGATTAAGACGCATAACGATCAGATCTATGATTATGACCGGATGGAACTGCGCCCGGTTCGGAATGAATGCACGGTCTTTACCTTCTTTGCCAAGAAACAGCCTGGCATGGAAAAGGGCCGGATCATTCAGTTCACAAAGGACTGTATCCTAGAGAATACAGAGGCGCCTTACTCGCACCAGGGCCTTCCGTTTGTTCGGTTTACCGACATTGACTACCCTGGCGAGCTTTACGGCCACAGCTTCTTTGAAGTCATCAAAGGGTTGACGGGCACCTATAACAACCTGACGAACATGATTCTGCGGAATATCCTGCTCGTATCGCATCCGAAATGGATGGTCCCGGCTGGATCTACCGATATTCAGAAGTTAGGGAATGACATTACGATTGTGCAGTATAAGGGGCCACAGCCGCCTGCTCTTGCCGTGGCTCAAAGTGTCCCTGCTGATGTGTTCAAGTTCCGGGCTGACCTTAAAGAGGAGTTCCAACAAATCTCCGGGGTCTTTGGCGTGTCTCGAGGTGAGCCGCCTCCCGGTATTAAAGCAGGGGTTGCGCTTCAGTTCCTCTCTGAGCAGGAGTCTGAGCGGTATAACGAGCTTGTGTTGAAGTGGAACGAGTGTATTCGTCAGATAGCTGAGATGACTCTCTCGGTCGCGCACGACTATTACGACGAGTCAGACAAGCGCCTGGTGCGGGTATTAGGTAAGAATAACGAATACATGACGGAGTTCTTTAAGGCTGCCGACCTTAACTCTGACTATGACATTCGGATTCAGAACTCTTCCGCTCTGCCTAAGTCGGTCGCAGCACGGACGCAGACTCTTCTCGATCTTTCAGAACGTTTCCCTGACAAGTTCACCGGCGAGCAAGTTATTGATATGCTTGATCTTGCACAGTCTGATAAGTTTGTAGATGCAGCGACTGTTGCGGTTAGATCCGCTGAAGCTGAGACTGAAAAGTTACTTGAGGCGACTCCTGACGAAGCGGAGGCTATGGCCCCTGAGGAGTTTGAGAATCACCTTGTGCACTGGAAGGTCCACACTCGTCAGATTCAAGAGTTTAGCTTCAAGTATAAGACTGAGCCAGAAAAGCAGCGTAACCTCGTGGATCATGTGTTTACGCACGAAATGTTCATGCTCGAGCAGGCAAAGGTGAACCCTAAATTTGCTCAGATGCTAATGCAGCTCGAAATGTTCCCGATGTTCTACCGGGTAAAGGCTGCCGATCTGATTATGCCTACGCGAGCTCCTGCTGGACCTGAGCAAGTCCCTATGGGCATGATGCAAGAACCCATGCCGCCAGCAAGTCCTTTGCAGGCAACCCAACTTCCATCTAATCCGGCAAAATCACCCATCCCCGAGGCAGAGGCTATGCCGGAAGCCCCTCCTCTCGAAACTCAGCTAATGGGCCAGTTAGGGCCTGTTGAGCCAACTCGAGGACTGTAACGAATGAGTGAAATGCAAAGCACGGCCAATGTCTCCCAACCCATTGAAGCTGGAGGAGGCGAGAGCCCTGTGAGCTGGGAGCAGCTCGAGAGTGTCAGTAACTTCAAGACCGAAGTAGCCAAGAACGAAGCCAAAGAGGATCTGAAGGCTGAGAAGTCGGCTGAGAAGGAACTAGGGGCCAAGGCAAAGGAAAAGGCAGAGGATTCCGATTCCGACGCTGATGGGAAGACTAAAGCCGCTAAGGTAAAGGAAAAGGGCAAGGAAGACGTTAAGGCCGATGCCCAGAGCAAGCGACTCAAGATCCAACATGGGGAAGAAGCCTTTGACCTTCCTCTGGACGCTAAGTTTCCAGTTAAGATTGATGGAAAAGTTGAGCAAGTTAGTCTGTCTGAGCTTCAGGCGCGGTATTCCCAGCAGAAGCACTTAGATAAGATTTACACGGACTATAAAAAAGAAAAAGCTGCGTTCGAGCAAGAACGTGGCAAAATGAAGTCAATGGTGGATCAGGTTCATGACCTTCTTGTGAATAAGAAGGACTTGCGCGGATTCATCGAGACTGTTGCCGAACCCTTGGGACTCGATCCCTCGCAGGTCTATCAGGACACTGTGAGTCAGCTTGAGGCTAAACTTGAGGAGGCGCAGTTACTGTCCCCTGAGGAACGTAAAGCAAAGGCTCTTGAAGAAGAGCTGTCCTATTATCGCAGGAAGCAGCAAGACGCACGACAAGCTGAAGCCTCGGCCAAATCCATGAAAGAATTGGAAGCCTCGGTTGAGACTGTCATGCAGAAGGCTGGAATGGATAAGGCAGCTTTTGTTAAGAGTTACGATGAGCTGGTGCAGCTTGGATTCAAACCCGAGGACCTTTCCGCTGATCAAGTCGGTTCATATTACCGGAATATGCAAACGATTGCACGGATCGAGACTCGTCTTGGTGAGAAGAACCCGGAGCTTGCTCAAGACCAGAAGCTTGTTGAAAAGTTGGCAACACTCGCAATCCAAACTCAGGCAAGTCCCGAGGAGATTGATGCAGTGATTGAGCAGCTCTACACGAGCGAGGCTGAGCAGAAACTGGCGAAAAAGATCAGCAAGTCGATCCGCAAGGCATCGGCTGAAACCCCCGTCAAAAACCCAAGCAAAGACTTGATGTTCTTTGACGATCTCTAAAAGGAACTAAACAATGGCTCAGTTTAATCTGACGACCGCTACCAATCTCTTCAAGATTAAGTACGGCAAGCTTTCTGAAAATACCTATAACTCTGCAAACGTCCTCCTGGCCCGTGCCAAGAAGTCTTTCGACTTCACTGGTAAGCGCATGGACATTGCGGTTCCGACCTCGTTCGCAGGCGGCGTGGGCTCTGGCTCGCTCCCAACCCCGAACTATGCAGCAATCCAAGACGCGCAGATCACGGCTAAGAAAATGTATTCCGTGATCCAGATTGACCGCGAGTCGATCAAAGCTGCGTCTAACAACGAAGGCGCTTTCGTGGAACTCACCAAGTTCACCGTCCAAAAGGGCGTTGAGTCCTATATGCGTAACATGAGCCGAGCTCTGTTCAACGATGGCTCTGGCGCTCTTGGAACGATCCAAGCGGTTGCCGCAGTTCTAGACCCAATCAGCGGTCTTCCGATTGCAGGATTACACGATGTCACTATCTCTGCAGCAACCTGGAAAGAAGCAAACTTCGAGGAAAAAGATTACGTCAATCTTTCTAGCGGATTGTCGTCAGTTTTTGAAGTTACTCAAGTCACTCCAGCAACCAGAGTTGTTCGGCTTAGCCTTATTTCTGGAGCGCATACTCCGATTGCTACCGATGTTATCTATATGCAAAACTCCAAAGATAACGACCCAAGTGGTCTTAAGGGCGTGCTCGATGCAACCTCTGGCTCTCAGTACGGCGTGTCGGTTGGCCGTCGCTGGCAGGCAACGCAGGTTGCAGCAGGCGGAGCTGGTCTGACCCCAGACATCATGAACCAAACGATGCTTGAGATCCAACGTAAGTGCGGGAAGGTGCCAAACCTCATCCTCACCTCGTTCACTCAGTACCGTAAGCTCTTGAACGTGCTCGAAGACCAAAAGCAATACATCATCGAGCCCCGTTCTCCTGAGCTGCAAGGCAAGGTGTCCTTCCGTGGCGTGGAGTTTATGTCCTCGGCAGGTCCTGTGGGCGTGTTCCCAGAGCGGTTCATGGAAGAAGACCGCATGTACATGCTCAATGACAACTTCCTTGAGATCAAACATCGCCCAGACTTCGGCTGGTTCGATGATGACGGCTCTGTCTTCCTTCGTACGGCTTCTCAGGACGCCTACGAAGCACGTTACGGCGGATACCTTGAGGCGTACATCGTCCCAAGCTTCCACGGCGTGATCTCTGGCCTCGCTGTCTAATAACCCGGTCGGGTGGGGGCTTCGGCCCTCACCCTGCTGTTCCACGGAGAACAAACCATGTTGAGAGAAATCAAGTCCCCACAACGCCTTCCTCGCCAGCTCCATTTCAAAGTAGATGGAACGGGCGGAAGTGCTTCCCTGCTGATCGGATCTAAAGACGCATCGGTTGCTAGAACGGCTCAAGGCCGCTTTAGCATTACGCTTGCTAAGCCTTTTGCCCGTGAAGCGATTGCTACTGGCAGCGTGATTTATGGCGCTGCTGGCCTTGTCCTTTCGATTGAATCCTCTTCGGCTTCGGTCGTCGCTGTTCGCATTTATGATGCGGCTGGTGTCGATCAGGACGCAGATTTTCATTTGATCGTACAAGGCTTTGACGCCGCAGACGAATACTAAGAGAGTATGGGCGCGGGGTAGCTCAGCGGTAGAGCGGGTTGGAGCAAGGACGCTTCCCAGCCAGTCATCGGTTCGACTCCGATCTCCGCGCCTAACTAGGGAGAATCATGGCAAGTGTAAATAAAGTTGTGGCGTTTTCTGGCGGCATATCAGGCGCAAGCGGGCAGACTGAAGCGTTTAGCCTTGAGATGTACGTAACTGACCTTATTCCAACGGTTGAAGTCAGTGCTCTAGGAGCAGGAACTAGCCTGAGCGTTAACTTTCAACACTCGCCCAACAAGACAAACTGGAAGACGGCGGCAACTCTTGAAACCGTGAGCGGCGGAGCTGGCCTTGCTGCTATCGGAATTATGTTAAAAGAGATTGCTAACACCGCGCCGGTTTACGGCAACGTCAGGTTTTCTTGGACGTTGACTGGCGGAACAACCACGGCAACGGTAGTGTTTAGCGTATTCCACGATAAGCGCCGATGAGTAGAATTGACCTTTACCCGCAATCAAACTCTGGGCCGAATGAGGCGCAAATTGCAACCGGCACCGCCATTGGCGACAAGGTTGCACTTGACGCTAACATTGTTGGCGGAACGATCATTGTGGGTACGGCTGCCGTTCCGTCTGATTATGACGAAGCGCAGGTTAGCTATGCGTCAGCCACACAAGAGATATATATTTACCGAAAGAACAGTGCCATCGTTCGGACGGTTACCATTAACTATACCGACTCCACCAAGAACTTCATAAGCGACTGGAGCATTCTATAATGTGGAAGCTGGTCTATGAACCTCTTGCTGGCAACTTTGAGTTAAGAAAGGTTGAACCGGCTGGAGGCAGTGGTGGGGCTGGCGGAACCGTAACATCTGGGACGTTGCAGTTTCCAGGTGGGGTAAACTTTGAGCTAATAAACGGACTAGCAACCATAGGTGCAGCGGAAATTACTTTGGCTGCTGGCAGCACTATTTTACTCTTACCACTATAATTTATGGCGCGAATAAGACTAGCCACCATTGCCTCGGACGACACCCCACCGCTGGGACAGGTGTCTGTCTATTCCAAGACAAACAAAAAGCTATATCTCAAAGACGACACTGGCGCGGAATACGAGCTTTTAACTTCAGGTTCACCTGTCGGATCTAGTTACCTTGTTGATTATTTCGAGCTGGACTCAGCTCAAGAAGCCGCCAAAGAATTGACGCTTTCAGATACCCCCACCGAACCGACTAGAACAATTGTGGACGTAATGAATGGCGGTGGCGCGTTGCGCTACGGACTGGACTTCACCGTTACAGGCGACGTTTTGAGTTGGTCAGGTGGAAGATTTGACGGCATCCTTGCTAGCGGCGACGAGTTACGGGTAGTATTTTATTAAACAACCACTATTTAATGGAGTAAATATGGGAAAAGTCATGGTTCCGCTTCCGCCTGTTAAACCAATTATTGAGCCCTCTGTTCCAGTAATTCCTGAAATTTAAACGGAAAAAGGAGTTTTCCATGGCAATTAGAAAAAAGTTTATTGGGGCCGATCAGGTTGACGGATCTAAGATTAGTTTATTAAATAACCAGTCTTTAGTTGGACAAAACGCCTCTGGCGTTGAGCTTCCGATCCTTAAGATTGATGCTGATGGCAAGCTGCAATTTGAGCAGATGCCGAACGTGTCGGCAAACCCTACTGAAGCAAGCCAGCTTGCCCACAAAGGATATGTTGATGCTGCGATTGCTGGCGCAACAATCTCCATTGCTCAATCCAAGTATGTAACGGCTACTGGCAATGACTCTACTGGGGACGGTTCGCTTGCAAAGCCTTTTGCAACCGTATCGGCTGCGTTGGCAAGCATTACCGATGCAAGCCCAAGCAAGCGATACGCTATTCACGTTGCGCCGGGTAACTACACTGAAGGCTCTGGGCTTGCGCTCAAGGCCAACGTGTTTGTTATCGGTGCAGACGCTCGCCTAGTTCGCATCACTGGCGCAGTATCATTAGCTTCTGACTTTTCTGGCTCGGGAGATCATCGCTCTGGCTTCGCTAAAGTCACGATTTTAAGCGCTGTCAATCTAAACTGGGCAACCGTAACCTCGGCTGCCGGTAAAATCTATTGCCGCGAAACTTTGTTCAACACGACCGTTGCGTTGAACGGCCACAATAACGCGACTGCACAAGCTCAGTTCGAGCAGTGTCAGTTTTTTGGCGCAATGACGGTAAGCGGGATTAATGTTGGTGCATACGTCGATAACGTCCACTTTTCGACGGTTACGCTGAACCAACATCCTAACGGCGGGATGGCTACTATCCTTGTCGCCACTGGCTGCCGCTTTGGCGGTGCCGTTGTTGCCAATGCTACGGTTAATGATTTTAACCGTCGTTGTTCTCTATTTCTGCACTCCTGCTTTGTTGATGCGCTAACTGTCAATGGCGCATCGGCTTACGCTGATTTGAGCAACGACTCGGTGCCGCGACTTCAAGCATCAGCGACCAACGGTGGAAACCTAGTTTATCTTTCGCCAGTTTCTCCCGCTGGTATTCAACCAGATGCTGGGAATAGTCGATATATTGGGGACTTTGGCAAGCAATGGTTCTTTAACTTTGCCTATGTTCACGCATCGACTGGAACTGATCTTTACCTGACTTCTACTGCTGCGAGTTTTGGACCAGATAGCGCAGGCCGTTCGGTTTATATTCAGCCAGACGGTTATGGCCTAAATGCCAACGTAAACGGTGGTGATGTTGTTTTTGAAACCGCTGCGGTTTCTGGAACTGGAGTTCGCGGTAAGGTTGAAGTCAAAGCTCGCCAGCTTGACATGAACTCGGTCAAGATCGTTGAGCTTGCCGCCGGTACGGATGAAACCGACGCTGTTAATAAAGGCCAACTTGATGCGGTTCAAGATCAAGTCGATACCTTAAATGGCGACTCATCCGTAGTTGGATCGGTCGATAAAAAGGTGGCCGATGCGATTGCAGCCGTAGTGGATGCGGCTCCAGAAGCGTTTGATACGCTGAAGGAGATTGCTGACTGGATTGCTGCTGACGAAACCGGAACTGCCGCTCTTGTAAGCCGCGTTGATACCGCTGAAAGCGGTATTGATGCGCTTGAGGGACGCATGGACACGGCTGAGAGCGATATTGATGCGCTTCAGACTGCTGTTGCAACTCTTGAGTCGTCTGTTGAGTCTCACGAGCGTATCGCTCTTACGGCAGGCAATATTTCCAACGGATATATCGACTTGGCCGCAGCTCCGAAAGCAGGCAGCACTCCTAAGTTGCTTGTGTACCCGGATCGACTCTGGCTTGCGCCGATCGATGACTTCACTCTCGCAGGCGCTCGCATCACTTGGAACGTGGCAAGCGTTGGTCCTGGTGGTGAAGAAGCCTTGGTTGAAGGCGACATCGTTCATGTTTGGTACGTTGTCTAATTAAAAATAGGGCCGGTAAGCTTATAGTTTACCGGCCCGTTCTTTTAGTTTAGTTTTAATAAGGCTGTATAAGTTTAATAACACTAAGATCCGCCAAAAGGACGGGGAGGATTATGTCGGCAATTCGTGGTTATCCATCACAACAAAAACTTGAACGAACTAACATTCAATTTGTAACGGTTGAGCCCGTTCACAAAGAGCAGAATGGCGCTAGTGTCGTGGCGCATCAGTTTGTTTATTCCGTTGGAACAGATAGTACTGAGGCCGGAACCACTGCGGGCATGATTGTTGCTGCTGCTCATGCTGCGCTTGAAGGCGATGTTATTCGCCTTACCTCTGGCGCACAGTCTGGAAAAGAAATTAAAGTTGTTTCGGTTTCTGCCAATGAAATTAACCTGGCAGAAGACCTTCCGTCCGCTATTGCAAGCGGCGTCTCATTTGAGATTCTTAGGCATAAATATCCGAGTGTAGATGCAAACGGTAACGTCAACGTTAACGCTGTTATTGTGGAAGAGGCTTTATCTCCTGATGGCGGTGCTTTACCTGCACAGGTAAAAGTAGCAGGTGGATACGACGGGACTAACGTCCATGTCCTTAAAACCGATGCGGCTGGTGAGCTTCAGGTTGATGTACTGTCTAGTGCCTTACCCTCCGGCGCGGCTACCGAGGCCACTCTGGGCACGCTGGCTACCGAGGCAACGGTTTCTATTCTCGGAACCGAAGCAACGCTGCAAACTCTGGCTACTGAGGCCACTGTTGCGGCTTTGGCTACTGAGGCTACTGTTTCTACGCTTGGAACCGAGGCGACGCTTGCCGACATTAAAACGGCTGTTGAGCTTTTGGACAACGCTGTTAGCGGCAATGAGCTTCAGGTTGATGTGGTGACTTCGGCCCTTCCTGTGGGCGCTGCGACTGAAACCACGCTTCTTGCGGTTGAAGCTGATACCACGGCTCTTGCTGGTTGTGTTTCGGGCAGTGAGCTTCAGGTGGACGTGGTTACGTCTGCCTTACCAACGGGTGCAGCTACGGAAGCAACCCTCGCAGCTATTCAAACAGCAGTAGAGCTTATTGATGACTGCGTGGGTATTGACGGCACTGCGGCCCCTAGTAAGTCTTTCGTGATTGCAGGTATCACTTCCGCGAACGTACAGCAAACGGTTGAAGTAAACGCATCTGGTCATGTTCATGTTGCTGATGGCGGCGGAAGTTTGACGGTCGATGCGACTAGCTGGCCGCTTCCCACTGGAGCAGCTACTGAGGTCACGCTTTCTGCACTGAATGGTAAGGTAACGGCGTGCAATACTGGCGCTGTCACGATCTCTTCGTCCGCGCTTCCAGCGGGCGCTGCTACTGAAGCGACCTTGAGTGCATTGAACGGCAAGGTGACTGCCTGCGATACGGGTTCGGTTACTATCTCGACCGCCCTTCCAGCGGGCAACAATAACATCGGTGACGTGGACCTTGCGTCCGCCATCCCAGCCGGAACCAACACCATTGGCAAGGTGGACGTTAATACTCTATCAGTGATTGACCTCCTCGATGCCGAAATCTTGGACACGTCGAGCACTAACATTGCCGGAAGTGCCTCGCTTCCTACTCAAGTGGTCGTCTCGACCGCTGCGGCGACTAAAAAGCTTCAGCTCCTCGACACTACGGGTGCTTTCATTGGAGTTTATACTGGGGGGGCTGGGGTAGAAGTGCTTCAGCTCATTATGGGGCCGGGATCTGACCAAACCATTGAACATGCTATTCCAGCCGCTACTCGCGTGAGCCTGAAGCGTCTGGATTCAACGACTGCAATCTCATCTGGTATTGTGGCTATTAACTTCATCGGATGATGAACTAGGGGAACCTACTTAAATGCCATCGACAATCTTTGCTGGTCAAAAAGTCAAAACGCTAAAAAGCACGCTGAACTTAAACAGTGGGGCTGATATTATTAGCTCAACCACGGACCCAACTTCAGTAGCGGTTGATGCAAGTCCGGGCTCGCTGCTTCTCAATACGACGAGCAGTAAACTGTACCGTAAGAATGACTCTGGAAGCTCAACCAACTGGTCTGAAGTAGGATCTGGTGGAGCTGGCATTAACTACGTCACGAATCCGACCGCTGCGACTAACACGACGGGCTGGAGCACTTACGCTGACGCCGCTGGCACTGCGCCTGTTGACGGCACGGGTGGCAGCCCTACGGTTACTTGGACGCGCTCGACCTCTACTCCTCTTCGCGGCGCTGCTGACTTTAACCTCACGAAGGACGCAGCAAACCGTCAGGGCGAAGGTGTTTCCACTGACATGACGATTGACCTTGCCGATCAAGCCAAGGTTTTGACCGTCAGCTTTGACTACGAAGTCTTAAGCGGGACGTATTCGACTGGCGACGTTACGGTTTATTTGATCGCTGATCCATCGGGCACGCCTGTCGTGATTCAGCCCGCTGGCTATCAAGTGCAGTCTGGAACGGCTGGCACGAAGCTAAAGCAGATTGCTACCTTCCAGACGCAAGCAACGGGACAGACTTACCGCCTCTGCTTCCATGTCGCCTCGACAAGTGCATCAGCCTACTCGCTTGCGATTGATAACGTAGTGGTCGGCCCACAGACCGTGCAATACGGCGCTCCTGTGACGGATTGGGTGGACTTTACGCCTACCTTCCTAAACGCAACGACTCTAAATGCGACTGGAAAGACAGATCCTCAGGGGCGCTATCGTCGCGTTGGCGACTCAATTGAGGTTCAGGTTACCTTTCAAAACGGAAGCGGCGGGGCTGCTGCTGGGACCGGAGATATTGCTTTAAGAATACCGGCGGCACTGACTGTCGACACTGCGAAGCTAACGGCGACGGTCGGTGGCTATCGCGCCGATGGCTTTGGTACGTTTTCAACGGCTACTGCTCCGGGGCAAGGCGTAATTGTTTTAAACAGCTATTTGTACCTCTTAAAAGAGAGCGCAAACGATTATTACAAGATCGCAGACCTAAGCGCGTCCGCTCGCTGGTCTGTGAAAGCAACCGTTCCCATCCTCGGCTGGTCATCCACCGTTCAGATGTCTAACGACACGGACACGCGGGTTGTGGATTTCAGCGGGACCAAAACAGCCACTCAGGCTGTGACTTCTAGCGTTACTGACGTAACTTTTACGTCAGCAAAGGATTCTCATGGGTTTTGGGGTGGGAGTGCTTACACGGTCGGCGTGCCAGGTGATTACGTTGTATCTGCCGTACTTGGGGACAATGGAGCCAACTCTTGGGCTATTCAAGTCTTTAGAAATGGGTCTTTTGCCCGACTGCTCGGCGTTGCAATAGGCTCAAGCAACGTTCGAGGTAGCGGTACTGCCATTATACCTAACTGTGTTGCTGGCGATACCATCTCAATCAGAGTTACAAACAATACGACCCTTGCTGGTGAAGGACAACTTTCGATTTTCCGCCTCTCCGGCCCATCAGCTATCGCTGCGACGGAGAGTGTAACCGGTAAATATGAGAACACTGCTGCAACTCTGATTACTTCATCAGAAGCGACGATTCCTTACGCGACAAAAAAATACGATTCGCACGGGGCATTCAACGGTACAGTGTTTACCGCTCCGGTTTCTGGTGTTTATTCGTTTTCTTCAACCATATCTACGCAAAGTGTTTCAAACTCTACGAACCAAGTTTTAGCCGGTGGGTTTAAAGTAACCTCGGGGCCAGAAACACTATCTGGATCAACTCAGTATGCAATGATTGAGTTTGGCAACGGAGCGGCTCATGGCCAAGTAGTTAATTTCACTAAATCATTTAGGTTAAATGCTGGAGATACAGTGGAAGTGAGATGCCTGAACGCAAATAGTGTAAATCTTGCAATCGACGTTGGTGTTAACTTCTTCTCTTGGAGTCGAGTAGGTAACTAACCATGAAAAAAGTAATCGTTAAAAACTTGGAAGGTGTTCAGACGCACGGCGCACAGCTGGAAGATCCTACTGCGTGGATCGCTGAGTGCGTAGCAGCAGACGTTTGGGGGAAGGCAGAACGCCTCATCCCAGCAGACGAGCCACACGATTCAGCAGACGTACTCGAAGAAGTGGACGTAGAAGTCTCGCCTGAGATTGCTGCGGTAATGAATGACGCTGGTGAAATTGTGCAGGAAGCAATCCCGGCGGTTATTAAGAAGCACGTCAAACTACGCGCAGAATACACAGTCGAAATCGTAGACGTGACGGCGCAGCATGAGCTTGCGGAGTGCATTGCTAAGCGGAAGGCTGAGTACCCGTCGCCGGAAGACTTTATGAACGCCTACTTTGACGGGGGTCCAGCAGCCTTGGGCGTGCTGATGCAAAGCCGACTCGAAGTGAAGAGTAAATATCCGAAGCCGGGGGTCTAATGCCTTACGAGACACTAAATCTTGGGATTGAGCTGACTCTTCCCACAACAGGGACGAATAATTGGGGGACCACGCTTAAAAACACAACGTGGACCAAGATTAGTCAGCACAGGCACACGGGCGGGGGAGATGGCGGACAGCTCGTTACCAACTCCTACGCCGCTAACTCTGTTACTTCCGCGAAGCTTGCTAAGAACATTGCTCTGGGAGTGGCTGCAACGCTTACCCCTGCTGGAACAACTCAGACCGTAGACTTCGACCTTGGAAACATTCAGACGCTTGACCTTAGCTTGGCTACTGGCGACGTGACGCTTACGTTGTCTAATGCTCAGGCAGGCGGAGTTTATAAGCTCTGGGTGATCCAAGGCGCGGTCTTTCGGGATCTGCTCTTCCCTGGATCTGTCAAATGGCCACAGTCTCAAGCACCTATCCTGACACAGGACAATGGCGCGGTGGACCTAGTTGAACTTTATTACACTGGCTCTCAATTCCGGGGTCAGTGGGAAGTGGACTGGAGGTAATATGATAGATCCGTTGATTGGTGGAGCTTTAATCGGTGTGGGTGGAAGCCTGCTAAGTGGGCTCGCTAGTGCGCTCGGGGCTGGAAAACGTGCGCGCTACCAGGCTGAGCAAAGTGCTATTATGGAACAGGGTAAAGCTCAGCAGGAAGAGCTTGCCGAGCAGCAGGGCAAGGAGTCGTCTGCACTCTCGAGCCTTATTCAAGCTTACCGCGAAAGTCTGATGGGTTGATTATGAATCCTTTTGATCCAATGAGTTCGCGCCGTAAGGGAATGACAAGTTACGGGGATAAGTCTCAAGAAGAAGGAATTACCCCCAATCTTCTTTCTGAGCTTGTTGAGAAAAGTCGCAAGGCTGAGTTTCCAATGAGTGAAGGACTTAAAGAGCCAACTTTTGGAAGTCAGTTCGCAGCTAAGCCTGTATCCATGACTGAACAAGCCCCACGGCAGTATTCTTTGGGGGCTAATACAGATTTTTTAAAGAAACAGTCTGATGGCCTTAGCCCTGAAGAAACGGCAGAGCTAATCAAAGGCGGAGCTAAAGCTTTAGGCGCAGCTATGGAACAACAAGCTGCCCAAAAAGAGCTTGAGTCAAAAGTAGGCCAAGAGTCTGCGCTTCAGCATGGCAAATCTCGCCGTGAAAATATGTCTAGGGCAGGGCGCGCTACTCATCGAGGACTTGCGGAGCTTATGGCTTCGTTCAGGGGTGCAACCTCGTGAAGAGTAAAAAGCCCTTTATTGGATACAATCCTAAGAAGCACGCTCGGACTGGAGGCTTAAGCGCCAAGGGTCGGGCCAAGATGAACCGTGAGACAGGATCTAAGCTTCAGGCACCTGTAACCGAAAAAGATCCTTCCGGCGCTCGAGCAGCACGCCGTAGGAGTTTTTGCGCTAGAATGTCAGGAGTCTCAGGCCCTACGAGCAAAGAAGGCAAGTTAACCCCAAAGGGCGCTGCCCTTAAACGCTGGAGATGCAGCAAATGATGGAAAAAATGGAACACAAGCCAATGTCAGAAAAGGACATGGCAGAGGCTAAGATGTTGGTGAGCAAACTTCAGTCTATCGCTGATAAATCGGGCAGCTCGGTTGAGCACTTGGTTGAAATGGCGACCGACCAAGAAGGTATGGAGTCTGAAGAAGAGGGCGTGGAAGAAGACGGAGAGGAAAGCGCAGGCCCAGACAAGGGCAAGGTTGCGTTGATTATCGCTAAGATGAAGGGCCAGAAGGCCGCAGAATCTGAGGAATAAATGCGTAGGGTTGATCTTCTCATTACGGCAAGCCGACGAGCGACGGAAAACCAGGAGTTTACCGCGACCGCTGGCATTCAGGATGTTGAGTTTCTTCAGTACCTGAATGACGGCCAGGAGGAGATCCATTCTATCCTTCAGAGCACGTTCCCTAGCATCCTGACTGCCTATAAAGTGCAGACTGCGGTGCAAAGCCAGGAAGCATACAGTGTTCCTCGAGATC
>Ga0172373_10001671_pt1 | contig 35570 bp, 29 predicted proteins | sample Lak10m_2_FD_114546 | JGI IMG/M metagenome (GOLD analysis project Ga0172373, IMG submission 114546) | Freshwater microbial communities from Kabuno Bay, South-Kivu, Congo - kab_092012_10m | ecosystem: Environmental > Aquatic > Freshwater > Lake | place: Democratic Republic of the Congo...
TATTTATGCGAAAAATCTCTAATTCTCACCTTGTTAGTTTTCTTAAGTCTATCATTTTATTTGATTAGTAATATATATTACTATAATACTAAAATCCTATTATTTTGCAAATTTATAGTAATTTCTTGGAACGAAATAAAATTAGGATTGAGATTTTTTATAAATTCTCAAACTTTTTTAGAGTTATCAATTCCTATTCCTATATTTAAATTTATGAGTTTCATTTTTATCAAATTAATTTTTCCTAAACACTTACAAAAGGAGCATATACAAGCCTATTATTTTCATTTTTTACAAAATCTTCGCTGAGATAATCAAGATTTATACTGCTTCTAAATCCAGCATTTCCTCTCTGAATAAGCTTATAGTAAGAAGTTTTTATCTTGTAGGAAATATCATATCGATTACAGGTTCTTGGACAAATATCATCGGTCGCATAATATCAACGAGAAGGATTTTCTATCGCTGAAGTATCACAAAGTCTTCCCGTAAAAATAATACTCCACGGATAATACAAATCAATTCCAAAATTTCAAAATCGTTTGTTATCATAGAGAGCTTCTCTTTTTTCAAGATAATCAAGAGTCACCCTTTGAACATCATATTTTTCCAAAAATTTTCTCATTCCATCAAGAGTTCCTTCCGCACTATTGTAAAATTTTAATTGCCATTTTATGATTTCTGCTTTTATGAGTTCTATTTCTTGAGCTGATTTATTTTTTATTGCTTCACCACTTGGATGTACATCATAGCCCATTGTATCAATAATCGGAGTTTTGAGAAGCTTATGAATTATCCTTCAAAAAATAGGTTTGAGTTTTGTATATTTTTTTGTGATAAGTCTGAGAGTTCAAAAATCATTGACTACGACTTCTATGGGATTTTTTATAGTGAGATTATTGAGATATTCAAGTGATTCTTCCAAAACTGGTAGCAAAGCATTTCCTATATAAGGAGTCACAAAAACAAAAGTTCTTATTTTATGTGGAGGAAAATTTTTATCAAATTCCCTAAATAATTCCATTGCTTCAGCAAGCTCTTTCTTATGAGGAAGCAAAAATTCACAATTATCACTTCCGTAATATATTCCATCTATTTTATTGAGGGCATCAACTCAAAACTTTTTTCTTATTTCTCTGAGTGACATAAAATTTATCTCATACTGTGGAGAAATAGTTTCTGCAAGTTCTCATGGAAAATTTTGAACAAAAAAATCTGCAAGCTCTCTGTCTTTTTTCCCTTGAGAAAGCAAGAATCATTCATTGAGTAATTTAAAATATTCGAGATTTGTACCAAGATGGATAAAAAATTGCATAAAAATTAAGTAAAAAATCTAAAAATAATTTGGAATATTGTCATTCTGAACTTAGATATTATTTAAAATCTATTTATTTGTCATTCTAAATTTATTTCAGGATTATTAAAAGGTAAAAATCCAAATTATGATTCTGAAACAAGTTCAGAATGACAGGAAAAAATAGAATGACAAAAAATCTTCATTCCTCGCAATAAAAAAGCAATCTAAAAATGCAGAAAATTATATTTTTCTCTATGACTCAAAAAATCATCATAGATATTTGTTCACGAACTTTTTTCTTTTGATTCACTTATTCAAATATCTTGATAAGCAGGATTAAGAATCCAATCGCCACTTTCATAATAATAATTTCATCATTTTTTATCTTTGTATTCACCATAATTAGCAGAAAAAGTATCATCTATTATATTTGCCATAACAAGATAATTATCAGAGCTTGGATTTATGCTCACATGTCAAAGTCAAGATTTCATCACTACTTTTTCTCAAGCAAATGTCGGAGTAAAGATAGATTTCTCTTTGCTTTGTTCAAAATAAATTGCCTGTCATGACAAAACTTCATACACTTCTTGAAAAGTATTTCCATCTTTGCTCACAGGATGAAAATGTCCGTATGTTTTATTTTGTTCTTTTCCTATAATTTTTGGAACTAAAATAGTAATATCATATCTCAACAAATTTTCTTTGAAAATATTTCTATCTTCTGCTGAAAAATAAATATCTCTAAACATATAATACAATCAAAAATCATCTTCCAAAGAATTATCCTCACCATTGTAAAGCGATTTCATATCTCCATAAGTTCTCACACTCGGAGTAAAAACTTTATCTTCATACGAAATTACTTTTTTTTCTTCATCAAAGTGAAGTTCCCTTTCGCCTACTTTAAAAATCATATTTTCAAAAAATTAGATTATAAAATTTCAAACTTAGTAAATAAATTTTCTCATTTTTCTTTTATTTCAAAAGTTGGAGTTTCTGAAATTAATTTTTCTAATTCTCAATTTTCAAGTCTTTCAGCATATTTTTCTAGTCCAAGTTTTACAAACATTTCTGCCATTTTCTCTGGAAAAAATGGATAAAGAAATATTCATACAACTCTCAATCATTCGGCAATTGTGTAGAGAACTTCCCTTGTTTCTTCTTGTTTTGATTCATCTTTTATCATTTGCCAAGGTTCTTTTTGAGTTGTAAAATCATTAAGCCCCTTAAGAAAAGAGAAAGATAAATCTAAAACTCATTTTAAATTATATGGATTTATAATTCTTTCTCAACTATGTATACTTATTCATTCAAAAAAATTTTTTATATCAACTTTAAAATATCATATATCATTTAATATTCTACTACTTTCTTTGTTTATATAATCTTCATCTGAAAAATTATCATCCGAAGGAATACTAATATTAAATTTTCTCATTTTTTTTATATATAATTTTCAAGGCTCATCTTTTAATTTTAAACTCAGCACCACCACTCTATTTACAAGATTTCCTAAATTATCATTAAGTTTTGCATTGTAAGTAAAAATTGCTTGTTTTTCGTCAAAATCTCAATCTTGTCCGATATTGAAGCTTGAAAGAAGATAAAGAGTCAATAAATCTTTGCTATATTTTTCGCTAAATTCCACTGGATCTATGACATTTCCGAGAGATTTTGAAATTTTTTGTCCATTCACAGTAAAAAATCAAGTCGTGAGAATTTGATGCGGAAGTTCATATCCAGCCGATTTCAACATTGCTGACCAATAAATAGCATGAAATTTAATAATATCTTTTCCAACTATATGTAAATCTGCTGGCCAAAAATCCTTATCTTCTCATTCACAAACCGTGATATAATTAAAAAGTGCATCATACCAAACATAAGCGACTTGTGTCTCATCAAATGGAAGTTTTATACCAAAAGTATTTGTTTCTCTTGAAATAGAAAAATCTTCAAGTCCTCTTTTTACAAAAGCAATAACTTCATTGAATCTATCTTGAGGAACAACAAATTCAGGATTTTTTTTATAAAAATCAAGTAAAAAATCTTGATAAGCAGAAAGACGAAAAAAATAATTTTTTTCTTTTATCTTTTGTGGCTCAGTGAGGTGATCTGGACAGACTGCTTTTGTTTTTCCAGAGACCGGTCTTTCTACTTTAAGACCGGTCTCTTTATCAATGTGAATAAGATCATCATCTTTTTTAAAGGCTTCACAACCAACACAATACATTCATTCATACACTCATTCATAAATATCTCCTCGATCAAAAGATTTTTGCAAAACTTCTTGTACAAGTTTGTGATGTCTTGGTTCTGTTGTTCTGATGAAATCAGTATATTCTATATTGAGTCAATCCCAAACTGATTTATGCTTGTCAGCCATCATATCAAGATATGGCATTATTTCCATTCCAAGCTCTTCTGCTTTTTGTATTGCTTTTTGGCTATTTTCATCCACTCAAGTACTAAATTTTACTTTTTTCCCATTTATCTTTTGGTATCGTGCAATTGTATCGGCGATGATAGAGCTATAACTATGACCAATATGAGGAATTCCATTGGTGTAATAAATCGGTGTTGTTATAAAAAATTTGTCTTCTTTTTTCATTTTTTATTCTCAAAATAATAATAACTTCATTGTAAAAAAAATCACAAATTTATCAATGTTTATAAAAAAAATCCTCATTTTGAGGATTTAAAAAATTCATTATTTTAATTTTTTTACATCAGATTTATATCTATTTTTTTCTCTTCTCTCTCTATACTTTTAACTTTTGATCAACATTTATTACAATAATTTGCACTTGGAGAATTATCATTTCCACAAATGGGACAGATTAATCAAGCTCTCAAGATATTATTTACTTTTTTTTGTACTTCGGCAACATCCATAAAAATAAGGATGGTAATCGAAGAAACGACAGCAACAAGAGCTGGTCAAAGAAATATTATGATAGAACCAAAAATTTTTCATAATGGGGTAATAGGATAAATATCACCATATCCGACCGTTGTCATCGTCACGATTGACCACCGAAGCGATTCTGGAATAGAAGAAAATTTTGGATTTATTCCATTTTCAAAATGATATACAAAAACGGCAACTACAACTAAAATAATGGCTATAAGAGAGGTAATGGCTTGGTATTCTTTTTTATAATTTTTCATTGATTTTACAAACCAAAACAAAACGGGAGTATGTTTCATGAAATCAAAAAGTCTCAAAATCCTTAAAAGCCTCAATACTCTCAAAAATTCTTGTCAACTCATCAAATGGATAAAAAAAGGAAGGAAAGAAAGGAGGTCGATAATATTAAATATATCGGTAATAAATTCCATTTTTTTCTTAGCTCTCAAAAAACGATAAACATATTCAAGTGAAAATACGATGGAAATAAGAAGATTTATGAAAAAAAATTGCTCAGCATAAGTATAATAATTATTCCCTACTGTTTCAAGACAAAGAGTTGCAACAGAAAGAATAACAAGAAAAAGGATAAATGAATTTATATTTTCTCCTATTGGGCTATTTGGATCTTCTAGAAAATTTTCATAATTTTCCCTATCATACTTGAAAAAGGTATTGTTTGATATATTTCTAAAAAAGTTTCAAGACATAGTTATAATTTTTAATTATCAGACCTATTATAACATTTTTTCTTAAAATATCCAAAAAACTACTTTTCTTGCTTTATTTTTTCCAAAAATTGCAATCTTTTTAAAACTGTCGGATGAGAATAATAAAAAAATTCGTAAGCTCTATGTGGTCTCAAATTTGAAAGATTGTTTATAGAAAGCTTTTTTAAAGCATTTTGTAATGATTCTGAATTATAATTTTTTCCAGCAAATCCATCGGCTTCATATTCATTTTTTCTTGAGAGAATATTTCAAAAAAGTCCGAGAATTATAGAAAGTGGAGTAAAAAGAAAAGAAAAAGCAATTGCTCAGATATGAAAACTTGCTTTATTCGCTCCGAGAGCAAGAGAGACTTCTTTTATTCAAAGTGCAAGTCAAAGAATATAGAGCATAAATCCTGTCTGAATAATAGAAAAAACAAGCATTTGAAGAGTATGTTTTTTCTTATAATGTCCTATTTCATGAGCCAAAACAGCGACAATTTCTTCACTGGTCATATCTTTGATAAGAGTATCATAGAGAACAATTCTCTTTTTTGGTCCAAGTCCTGTAAAATAAGCATTTGCCTTTGAGCTCCTTTTTGAGCCATCAATTACATAAATATTATCAAGCTTAAATCCGACTTTTTGAGCAAAATCTTGAATTGCTTTTTTTAGTTCTCCATCTTCAAGCGGAGTTTGCTTATTAAAAAGTGGAACTATAATATTACTATAAAACATCATCATAAAAATAGAAAAGATGGTAATAATTCCCCAAGCATAGAGCCAAAAATTATTTCCCAATTTATTGTAAATCCAAATAATAAGAGCAAGAAGCAGTCATCCAATAATAAAACTCAGTAAAAGCGATTTAAGTGTATCAAGAAAAAATAATTTTTTTGTCGATTTATTAAAATCATATTTTTCTTCTATTACAAAAGTTGAATAATAAGAAAATGGAAGATTTATAATCATCTGTAAAAGTGCTAAAAATCCTAGAAAAACAAGCGAAACCAATAATTCATTTGTAAAAAAAGTTCGTATGAAACTATCTAAAAAACCAAAAAATCAGAGAAATAAAGCCAATAAAATAACAATAAGTTCAAAACCTCATTCTACAATAGAAAATTTATATTTTTCTTTTTCATAGGCTTGAGATTTTTTGTATTTTTCCTCACCATAAATTCATTTAAGTTCATTCGGAAGTTCTGGAGAATAATTTTTTGCATTGAGACATCATAAAAATTCTGTCAAAATATATTCAAAAATAATAATTCCTATAATCGTGTAAAAAATAACTGTTTCCATCTGTAAGAGGTAAAAAAATAAACACACTTTTGTATGTTTATTTTAGTGAGAAGCAAAAAGAAAGTCAAAAGATATTTTTTAATATAAATTTTTTATTTCAACTTTTAAAGGTTTTCACTTTACCTCATCATAAAGTTTTCTTAAATAATACAAAGGTGTTCTAATACAACCATGTGAATGAGGCTCTCCATCTACTTCATTAGAAGAATGAATCCAAGTTCATCAATCAACATTTATAGCATAAGCCATAACAGATCCTCCTCTCGTTTCTTTCGGGAACTCAGAAGATACATGATCTATATCTACTATTACCTTAGAAATATTATATGTTTTTTCTAAAGTTCTTTTTTCTTTATCATTTATTCCTATTGATACAAAAGTAGCTATTTCTAGTTTTCAATTTTTATAAAATGCAAGATAATTTCTCTTCTTTCAGTCTATATTTATTTTGCTAATTTCAATAAAATTTCATCTTTCACTTATAGTTGGGGAAATTTTTCCAAATAATATTTCTTCTATAAAAGCTCATTCTCTCGGTCATTCTCAAAAAGCTCCATAATAGGTCTGTTTTGCAAAAACTTTTGGAATTCCTACAGGATTAACCTCTCTATTATCTCAAGTCATTTTTTTTCAATTATAATTTTGTTTTATCTCTTCATAAATATCTAACCTATATTTTATTTTTTTAGGAAGTTTCTCAGAAGTTTTTATATAATTTTCCAAATAAACTATTTTTAATGTTTCTCCTCATAAAACACCATCTTCTTTCAATAAATGTTTTTTTTGTATTTCTGACACTTTTTCTTTAAATTGAAAATAATTTCCTATACCAAAAAAATCTATAAAAAATGAAACTTCCTCTTTTCAACAAGATTTTATAGAATCTTGCATAAGTGGGGCATTTAAAAGAATATTTTTTGGGGTTGGTAGTTCGTTTCTTAAATTTCATAAAGTATCTTGTTTTATATATTCTTCTCATCAAGAAAAATCTAGTCAATCATTTAATCACATAAAAATAGACTTATTATTTAATAAGTCTATTGTAATATATTTTTTCTCAAAATACAAGAAACTAGATTTTTTCAAGTCTTGTCCCTTCCCTGCTATCAACAATTTTATATCAAAGCGAAAGAAGCTCATCTCTAAGAGAATCTGCAAGTGAAAAATCTTTATCTTGTTTTGCACTATTTCTTGCTTCAAGTTTTGCTTGTATTTCTTTTGGAATAGTATTTTCCTCCAAAAAAGAAAAATCTACAATTCCTAGCACTTGATTAAAAGTCTTTAAAAAATCAATACTACTTTTTACTTCATCACTGCTCATATTTTTTGTATCAAGTTCTTTATTGGCAAAACTGATGAAGTTAAAAAATATAGAAAGGGCTTCAGGAGTATTTATATCATCTTCAAGGCTTTTTATATAGTCTGCGATAAAATACTGAAGTTGCTCACGAAATTCTTTTTTTACTCATTTTTTACTATTATTTTTTTCTGCCATCGCTAGTCTTTTTACGAGCTCATCTATTTTTTCTATCGTATTTATATTTGCTTCGAGTTTTGCAAAACTAAAATCAATACTCTCTCTATATTTTCCATTGATAAAAAGAAGTCTTAGGCTTCTAAAAAGTTGTTCTTTTTTTACATTGTGAAATTTTTCTTCTATATCATTCAGTGTATAAAAATTTTCAAGGCTTTTTGCCATCTTTTTCCCTTCTACCATAAGATGCCCAGAATGTATCCAATAACGAGAAAATTTCTTTCCTGTCACAGCTTCGCTTTGTGCAATTTCATTTTCATGATGCGGAAAAATAAGATCAATTCCTCCCATGTGCAGATCTATTTCTGGTCAAAAATATTTGAGATTACAGGCACTACATTCAATATGCCATCCAGGTCTTCCTTTGAGCATTTGAGTTGTTTCTCCAACGAGAAAATCTTTTTCCCAATAGTTTTCCCCATCCTCAGATTTCCAAGCTTTCCAAAGAACGAAATCGGAAGCCGTTTCTTTTTCATATTCATCATTATCTATTCTTACACTATTTTTCATTCCAGAAAAATCAAGATGAGCAAGTTTTCCATAATTTTGTGATTTATTAATAGCAAAATAAATACTGCCATCATCGGAAATATAAGCAAATCATTTTTTGAGTAAAATATTTATCATCGCCACCATTTCATCTATCAAACTTGTCACAGGAACAATAGTATCAGCTTTTTTTATTCCAAGTTTTTCTATATCAGAAAGAAAAATATCCGTATATTTTTGAGTAAAATCTGAAAGACTTATTTTCGCTTTTTGGCTTTCTCTAATAGTTTTGTCATCCACATCGGTAATATTCATCGTTGTATTTGTTTTGTAACCAAGAAATTGAAGAGTTTTTATTATAACATCTTCAAAGATATAAGCACGAAAATTTCCTATATGAGCATAATTGTAAACGGTTGGTCAGCAATAATAAATTTTTACATTTTCAGTATTTTTTGGTTTAAATACTTCTTTTTTTCTCATAAGAGTGTTGTATATTTCTAGCATTTCTTTATTATTTATAAATTATTTTCCTATATATATTTTTTCCAAATCTCCTTCAGGATCTTCTCTATGAAACTCTTTTTTTACTTCTGGTCATGATCTTTTTTGTATTCATTTTACTCTTTCCATAATCAGTTTAGAAGCCTTTATTCCTGTCATTCTCACTTCAATTTTCCCATCTATTATAATAATGGGAGCTTCTTCACATTTTTTTTGACAGGCACATGTTTCTATAATAAGATGATCAAGTTTAAAGTTTTCTTTATCATTCTCTAGCCTCTTCAATATATAGTTACTAAATTTTTCTCTACAAGTTTTTCCTGTGCATACTTGTACCTTCATATCCCTATTTTAAAAAATAATATCTCTATAGTATGGATTTTATCAAAAATACAAAAAAATATTTGCTTATTTTAAATTCTTTATATAATAGCAAAGCAAAATTTAGCCGGGATAGCTCAGGGGTAGAGCAGAGGACTGAAAATCCTTGTGTCGCAAGTTCAAATCTCGCTCTCGGCACCATTATAAAAAAACAAAAAAGTCTGGTTTATTTTTTAAATAAATTCCAGACTTCATTAGTAAAAAGCCCAAGTGGTGAAATTGGTATACACGTACGATTGAGGTTCGTATGCCGCAAGGTGTGGGGGTTCAAGTCCCCCCTTGGGCACCAAAAAAAATTAAAACAAAGCGAAGCCTAAAAGGCTTCGTTCTGTTTTTTTTGAGTTCTTTTTTCTAGTTTTTTTCTTCTTCATTATAGGTTATTGTTGATTTTCAAATTCACACTCATTTTAATACTATTGCTGAATCTCATTTTTCTCTTTTTTTGACTTCTCAAATTTTATCAGCTACAAATCAATTTTTATCTGCCTCTTCTTTTACTGTATCAAGATCGTCTTTATGACAGACAATAACATATGGAACTCACCCGTTTCATGATCAAATAACATCTTCATCCGATACATTTCACACTCTTTGTAATATTTCAGTAATTTGAGGAAGTTTTACATCTTTTATATCCAATTCTATTCATAAATTATTGTTTCCTCTTAATCCTTCAAATATTTTTCTTCATGGATTTCAAGTTACATGAATGATGGATGAAATCCTAACTTTTGGCTTATTTTTAATACCTCATAATAATTCTCTTGATACAAAAGGATTAAAAATAGTAGTTTTTCCTGTTGCTATATCCCACATATCCAATCAATAACACTCTTTTTTTAATGCATCTGGAAGTAAGTCGGACTTATCTGGTCAAATTTTTTCTAAGAATTCTTCAAAACTCAAATTTTCCCATCATTCACCAACGAGTTTTCCCATATCATTTCTTATATCCGTTATTCCATTAGATCTTGGTCATATTATTCAATTTTTTGTTGGTTTTTCTTGTAAATAAACAATTACTTGTCATGGTTTTAATTTTACTAATTTATTTCAATTTCACATAACTCATACTGCAGTTCCTCCAATATTAAATTCTATATCCTCCAAAATTATATCCTTTTTTGATTTACCATCATTTAATATTTTATTAATATCTGCTTTAACATTATTTGAAATTCTTCATCATTCTCCTTTATTTGCTTCATCCATTCTTTCATAAATCTGTCTTTTCATTTCATCTACAATTTTTGCAACCTTTTTTGTACTCTGTGGATTTCATAAAACAGCAGTTTCTCAAGCAGTCATTGCAATATCTAGCTCTCAAATTACATTTTCCAAGGCTTGCCCCATAGAATCACTAAATACCTTTCATTTTTTTCAATTTAAATGATTTATATCAATAATATTTGTCGTCATTAAAGCCATTTCTCAATCTCTCAAATCATCAACATTCATTGCAATAAGATCATGAAGCATTCTTTCCCATATTTCTATGGATTGATCAAATAATTCTTTATTAGATAAATTTCCCTCATCATTCTTTTTTACTAAAAAATTAAATCTATTGGTATAAATTTGTATTTTTGTCCCAACACCATCAATACCTTCACTTACTTTTTTTATTTTTTTTCAAGTTTTTAATTTCCAAGTTTTCCCATCGTTTTTAAGGTGCTTTCTATTCATAGTTTTTTCATTTGCTTTATCACAATGTTTTTTAAAATTTCACGATGCCCTATCTCAAGCTTCTACAACATCTAAACGATATTCTTCACTCATATATAAAATTATTAAAAAATTAAAATATTTCTCTATTTTTCAGCATCTCCCCTTTCAGCATTAATAGAACTTTTTCAAATATCTGTACGATAATGGAAAAATCATGGATTCAGTTCTTCTATTTGGGCTATAACTGCATATACTTTTTTAGAAGCTTTTTCCATAGTATCTGCTATAGCCGTCACATCTAAAATTCTTCCTCCATTAGTTACAAGTTTCCCAGCTTCATCTTTTTTTGTTCCAGCATGGAATATTATTATATTATCTGGTATTTCATCAGGTAAATTTATAGATTTACCTTTACTTCAAGATTCTGGATAAGATTTGGCTGAAAGAACAACAGTTATTGCTTTTTTTGTACTCCATTGAACATTTTGTATAGTATCAAGCTTTCATTCTGATCAGGCAAGACACATCTCCAAAAAATCTGAATCTAAGAGTGGTAAAACTACTTGTGTCTCTGGATCACCAAAACGAACATTGTATTCAAGAAGATTTAGCTTTCAATCATCACCTATCATAAGTCAAGCATAAAGAAATCCAGTAAATGGAGTCCCTTCACTATTCATTCAATCTATTGTTGGTCTTATTATCTCTTTAATCACTTCTTTTTGCAATTCTGGAGTCATGATATGAGATACTGGGGCATATGCACCCATTCCTCATGTATTTGGTCATAGATCTCAATCATTTCTTTTTTTATGGTCTTGTGATGAAACCATTGGTATGATATTCCCATTTCTATCTACCATAAATATCATAGATACTTCCTCTCCTTTTAAAAATTCTTCTATTACTACTTTTGATCATTCTTTTTTAAGAGCTTTATCAATAGCATCATCAGCTTCTTTTTGATTCTGGGCAATAGTTACTCACTTTCCTGCAGCAAGTCCATCTTCCTTTATAACTATTGGATTTGGAAAATTTTGATTATCTCTAACATATTGTTTTGCTTTTTCTATTTCTGTCTGTTCAAAAGTTTTATAATCAGCTGTAGGAATTTTATATTTATCACAAATTTTTTTTGTAAAATCTTTTGATCATTCCAATTCAGCAGCTTTTTCTGATGGTCAAAATATTCTTATTCACTCTGCTTCAAACCTATCAACTATTCAGTCCACCAAAGGTTGCTCTGGTCAAACAACAACAAGTCAGATATCATTCTCTTTTGCAAATTTCAATAAAGCATCTATATATTCTGGATTATTTGGATTCGTATCTATTTCCGCATTTTTTATTTTTCCTTCGGTTGAAGTCCCTGGATTTCCAGGAAATACTAATATTTTTTCAGCCTTATCCGATTGAGCGAGTTTCCAAGCAATTGCATGTTCACGACCACCTGAACCAATAACCAAAACTTTTCCATTAAACTCTGGAATTTTTTCTACTCATGCTTCGGGAGTTTGAGCAAGAATATTATTAGTACCATTCATATATATAATTATTAAAAATTAAAATTAGATTAAATTAGTTATTTTCTTTGGATATAAATTATCCTTTCGGAAATAATACAAAAGCATCTTGTTTTGCTTGAGCAAGAAGAGATTCATCCAAACCTAGAGAAACAAAATATTCAGGATCTACACTAAGAGGCTTTTCTCAAGCTCAAATTCTTTTTAGGACATTTGCTACATTTTTGTGTTCAAGTGGAAGTAGTAAAGCTTGTATTGTTTCAGTAAATTTTGTTATCGCAATGACAGTTGGATGAGTAGGATCAGTATAATCAATATTTTTTAAATTATTTGAGCATATTATGCTCATCCTATTTTTAAATTCTGCAAGTTTGTCTCAAAAATAAAGTTTTTCAATTCAAACAGCTTGCCCTTTATCATATTCTGGAGCAACATATTGAACCGTACTTTCTGTAAAAACATCATTTCATTCTAAACCTCTATGAAGAATATAAAAAATAAGAGTTGCCATAACACGAAGCCCATACATTCCCTTTCATCAAAAATCTATGTGGTCAGCTCTTAATATTCAAGGATGTTGATTGATAAAAAGTCCTCCTTGTTTTTCAAATTCAATTATTACTTTTTCAGGAATTTGTTTAAGATAGCCATTTAAAGAAGCAATATCTATTTTATGTTTTCTCAATAAATTTAAAATTTCATCTGGGTCTTTTGCATTTTTTAATATTACAAAAGGAATTTTAAGTATTTCTTCAGCTTTTGTTATTGCACCAATACCAGCTTTTGATACTATTACAAGTCCAGATCTAATATCTCATAATTTTCAATTATTTGCATTTTCAGCAACATATGCCATGGTTGTTCAACCTCAAGAACAGAAATGAGCTACATTTTTCATAAATATTTTTTTATTAAAATAAAATTTTAAAATTAATTTATAAGGTTTTATAGGTATTTACTCCAAAAGAATATGCTGCTGATTTAAGTATATCAAGCTCATGATCTCATAGAATATTTTGGAATAATTTTTTTCAAGTTCTTTCTGGATGTGGCATCAATCAAAGCACTCTTCAATCTGGTGAACAAATTGCTGCTATTCATTCTATTGAACCATTATATTTAGATGTCGGTTTTCATGTTTTTGAATCAATATATTGCATCACAACCTGTCATTTATCAATCAATGTTTGTATTTTTCCTATATGTTTCTCATCAATATAAAATCTTCATTCTCAATGAGATACAGGAATAACATATTCTTTTCAAATTTCTGATAGACTCATCAGAGGAGACATAACAGAATTTACAATCAATCAAACATTATCAGTTATATGCCTTCTTTGTTTATTATAGGTAAGTGTGAAATCATCTTTTTCTAAACAATCTGTAATAAGTCATTCCTTAAATATTCCTAGTTTTATCAATGCTTGGAATCAATTACATATTCATACTGTAAGAGTATCAGGACTTCCCAAAAAGGCATTTACAACCTCTTTTAGTTGTTTCATTCTGAATAAAGATGCAATAAATTTTGCTGATCAATCTGGTTCATCTCCTCAAGAAAATCAACCTACAAATGATAACATTTGAGCATCTTTCAGTAGTCTTGCAAATTCTTTAGTTGATTCAATAAGTGATTGAGGAGTCAATGTATTAAAATAAAATAAAACTGGTTTCATCCCTACTTTTATTATAGCATGTTGTGTATCCAACTCTGAATTTGTCCCTGGGAAAACTGGTATCAAAACAGTTGGAGGAGTTCCGATTATATTTGGAGAGTTTTGTATTTCTTCTGTAACTAACGGTTTTCAGCATTGATCATATAATACTGTTTTTGTTTGAGCTTTTATAGATGATTTGATTAAATCAACCTCAGCACCTCAATCATTAGTAGGAAATATTTCCTCAAATGTTTTTTCCCAAGATTTTTTTGTCTCATTAAGATTGATTTCTTGCTCTCCTATAATTATTTTTTCTTCTTCTAAAGTTTTTCATATAAGAGTGTATCACTCTCAAAGAATATCTCCGATTTCACTTAGTTCTTTATTTAACTCAAGGACTATTCCTCACATATCTTCATTAAAGACTCAATCTTCCTTATCAAAATGAAATCAAATATCATTTCAAACACACATATTGTGGATTGTAGATGACAATCCTCAAGCTCATACTGTACTTGAAGAAGAAACATATCATTTATCTATAAGAGCTGATACTATTTTTAGATTTTTCATATATTCTTCCCAATTTGGAACTCCGTTTGAATCTTTTTGAACTGGAAAATGAATTACACTATTTCAAGATTTTTTAAATTCTGCAGATATAGTTTTGTTTATGTTTCAGATAGATGTTGCAAATGAAACTGTTCATGGAGCTACATCAATTCTTGAACTATCAGACTTTTCAAAGGTTCATGATGCACTATCTTTTCATCAAAGAGCCAATCTTAATAATTCCATTTGTGCTTTAAATGCTCAAAGCATTGCTTGATAAGCCTTTCCCCATCTTTTTTCTTCAGTTCAAAGTTTTTCAAAATATTCTTGAAGAGATAAAAAAGTTTTTTCTATATCTCATCCAAGTGCAATACATTTTGAAACCGACTCAATAATTCAATAAATAGCACCTAAAAATGGTGAATTTTCACACAAATATGGGTTAAATCATAAGGAAGAAATTGTCGTAGTAATTGCATCAATTCAATTATAAGTAGGGATTTTACACACCATTCCATTTTGATGAGTCAGTTGATTTTTTCAACCAAAAGGAGATATAACCGTTGTTGCTCAAACTGAACTGTCAAAAATAGATCATAATCATTTTTGGCTTGCAACAGGTTTTCTCGAAAGATTATATAAAAAAGCTTCTTTGATATTTCAATCCATGATTAATTGCTTTAATTTCTCATCATGCACTTCATCAAAGTAATTTTCTTTATTTGCTACAACTTCAGCATTTGCTTTTTTAGTTGCTCAAGCTTTATCCAAGAAATCTCTACTAATATTTACTACTTGTTTTCATTTATAGGTAACATTGAGTCTATCATTTTCATGGTTTTCTACTGAATCTGTAACCGTTGCAACATTTCTTCCTTCAAGATTATATTCATTAATAATTGTCATTGCTTCGTCATAATCTTTTTCATCTATTACAAATGCCATCCTTTCTTGAGATTCAGAAATCATTCTCACAAGAGCTCCGATTGGATACTTGGTAAGAATTTGATCAAGATTAATATTAAGTCATCTTGATAGTTCTCATACGGCGACAGCTACTCCTCATGCTCAAAAATCGTTACATTTTTTTATTAATTTTGTAAATCTTGGATCTCTAAGCAATATAGCTATAGCTCTTTCTGTAATGGCATTTCACTGTTGAACCTCAGCTCAACAAGTTGCAACAGAATTTTTGTTTTGGACTTTTGATGCCCCACTTGCTCATCATGTTCAATCATTTCCAGTTCTTCCTCAAACCATAAGAACTAAATCTCCATTTTTTGGTTTCTCTCTTCTTATATTTTGAGCAGGAACTCACCCTATAACATACCCAACTTGGAAATTTTTTGCTACATATCAAGGATGGAAAAATTCTTGTACAATTCAAGTATGAATTCATATCTGATTTCAATAACTTGAAAATCACTCTGCTGAAAGTCTTGAAATAAGTGCTTGTGGGAGTTTTCAAGCAATAGTCGCTGAAATTGGTTCCGTAGGATCTGAAGTTCCACTTAATCTCATTCCTCACCAAACCCAAGCTCTTCATGAGGCAGGATCTCTTATACATCAACCGACACAAGTTGCAGCTCAACCAAATGGCTCTATTTCAGTAGGATGATTATGAGTTTCGTTTTTATACATTATCAGCCATTCTTCCGTAGTTCTATCTTCCATCTCGACAGTAACTTTAAATGAACAAGCATTTATTTCTTCTGATTCATCAATATCCTTTACACTTGGATTTTTTTCTGAATTTTTTTGAAAATACCTTTTTGGAGTAGTAACAACATCCATCAATGTTGTTGGCTTATCTCATCTTCATAAAGAATTTTTTGCTTCTTTATAGTGTTTCTCTGCTTCTTTAATACTTTCTATTAATCATCACTCTTTTCATGTATATTTTACCTCTTCGATATGAGTATTAAATGTCGTATGACGACAGTGATCTGACCAATAAGTTTCGATTACCTTCATCTCAACATTTGTTGGGTCTCTTTTTTCTTCATCTCTAAAATATTCTTGAACAAGAGATATATCATCTATATCCATTGCAAGATTATATTTTTTTATAAAATTAATTAAGTCATTATTACTTAATGAAGTAAATCGATCCATTACAAACCATTTATCTTCCTCCGGAACGAGTCTATCTTCATATTTCCCCATCTGTCTATCACACTTTTTGACAGGATTAATAATCCGATTTCTTATCCTTTTTATATCATCTATACTTAATTCTCACTCCAAAACTATGGTCGTTTGAGCACTTACACTATTATTTTCCTCTCGGGTTTGTACCATAAGTAATTTTTGTATAGCATCAACTCTTGCATCGTATTGTCATGGTAGTGACTCAATATTTAAAATAGTTTTGTTTCAGTCTATTTTATAATAAATTCATCCAATACTTTCTCATTGTTCTTCACTATAACAATCACTTAAATTACAGGAGGCAAAAACATTATTAATTTTTACTTCTCAATTATCTTCTGTTTCTCAAGATTTTTTTATATACCCTAAACTAAATTTTTTTCAACCTATGATATTTTTGGAAAAAGATGTATTTGAATGAATTTCATCTACTGGTTTTTCACTAAAAATAGTACCAACAGAATTTTTAAAGTCCTCATTTGATAAACCTTTTACAAGGTACCTATTGTAAACTTTTGCTTTTACTCATGGGATACCTAACTCTTCATTTATAACATGATTTAACGAGTGTGATATTCAATCAAGCTCATCTTTTTTAGTCACAAAAAGTTCTCTAGTAATTTTTTTCTGTTCTAATAATTCAATTCAACTGTCAATTTTGTTTGAGTTTTCAGGAATAGTCATAAAAAATTATTTTATTAAAATAAAAAAATCTAAATCCTATAAATTCTAGACAATATCCATTATTTGTTTTTATTTTTAATTTTAAACTGAAATATACTAACTATTTTACGGATGTCAAAAATATTTTTTAAATAATAAAAAAGAAGCTATCCAAAAAAGCAATTTTCAAAAAATATCTAAATGAAATTTATAAAACTATGATTTTTCTTTACTCAATTTACTCGGAATACCATAGTAATCAAATAAATATTTTGCAAGTTCAGCAAACATTTTTGAAGCAGTTGTTCCTCACCAAGCATCAACTCTTGATCTTTCAAGCTTTACAATAATAACAAATTTTGGTTCTTCTGCTGGTCAAAATCATGCATAAGATGCAATGGTACTTCCTACTCAAGTTTCATATCATCACTTATAAGCAATTTGGGAAGTTCATGTTTTTCAAGCAAGAGTATATCAAGGAACTCATCCTGATTTTGCAACTCATTTTTGTACTCCTTCTACGAGCATATCTGTCACTATTTTTGAAGTACTTTCTTTTATTACTTTTGTAACGACTTCTTTTTTATAATTTATAGTATTTCCATTTGGAGAAACAATATCTTTTACAATTCTTGGCTTCACATAATAACCTCCATTGGCTATGACACTATATGCCGAAGCCATTTGTAAAGGAGTGACACTAATTCAAAGTCCATAAGAACTTGTAAAAAGTTGAGCAATTGACCATTTTTGATATGGTTGAAGTGGGTAAAATACTTCTCCATCAAGAGTGATTCAAGAAGCTCTTCAAAATCAAAAGTCAGTTAAATACTGATAAAATAAAGCTTTCCCTAATTTTTGTGATATTCTAATCATTCAAACATTACAAGAAAAATTAAGGGCATTATTAAAAGATTTATATCAAATACATTCTTTTGAAACATTTTTAATCGTAAAAGTATCAATTTTTAATTCACCAGTATCATTATACATATCATATCTTTTTATTTCTCATGTGTCAATTCCAGCAGAAACAGTCACTGCTTTCATAATACTTCATGGTTCATAGAGTCAAGAAACAGCATCATTTCTATAAGCCTGTGCTCAAAAATCATTTTTATATTTATATTTTACAAGTGCTGAATTTCCTAATTCTTCCCTTTCAGCAAGTCTCAGATACAGTTTTTTTCATTCATAAAGAAATTCTTCTCCTCTTTCCTTGTCTTCTACCAATACTACTTTTCCAAGTAAATCTGTAGCTGGATTTGGATATTTTCCATAGCTTACTTTTTCAAGTTCATATACATCTCCAGAATTATTTGGATCAAAAGTTGGATAATTTGCCATAGCAAGAACTTCTCAAGTATTTGGCTCCATGACAATAATTGTTCCTTTATTAGCTCTATATTTTTTCACTCCATCTTCCAAAATTTGTTCTACCTTACTTTGAATATTTCTATCAATAGTCGTGTAAATATTCACTCATTCTCCATTCAAATCATTTTCATCAAGATTTATTGGATCAATTATTCTTCCCATAATATCTTTTTTTGTCATTCTATCTTCCCTTTTTCCTCTCAATAATTCATCAAAATATCCTTCTAAACCATAGTGTCAAGCTCATTCACTATCAACAAACCCTATGATTTGTGAGGCAACTTGTTTTTCTGGATAAAATCTGCTTGGATGAGCATCAAGAATAATAAATCATCCGATAGATTTATCTTCATCAAGCACTCATTTTTTAATTGCTTCATTTTCCTCATTTATAAAATTTTTTACTTCATCTGAAAGAGAAATAGAACTTCTTGTGATAATAGGAATATATCGTAATTCTCTTTTTGTAATAAGATCTTTTATTGTTGTCTGTTCTATTCAAAGAATATTTGAAAGTTTAGTTGTCACATATGTTTCATCTGTTATTTCTTCTGGATTTACATAAAGAGAATTTCCATTTGGATACACTCAATTTATGTTAAGATTAGAAAGAGAAATGATTTTTTCATTATCTACTCCATCGGCAATAAGTACACTTGTTACTTTTGTTTTCGCCAATTTTTCTTGAATTTTTTTTAATATCAATTCTTTTACAAAAGTTTTGTCTGAGGAAAAATCCACTATTTCAGGAAGTCTGAGAAATTTCAAAATACTTTCATAACAGTAATTTTTTGACTGAAGATAACAGGTTTGCTTATATACAATATCTCTTAAATAAATTGCGAGCTTTCACTTATCTCATGGCATCTGTGGATCAACAGCAATATCATAGAGATTTACAGAAGTTCCAAAAACAGTTCCACTATTGGTTGCTGAATAAATAGTTCCTCTCGTGATAGGAACAGAAACTTTTCCTACTTGTTGATTAAAAGCAATATCTTGATAAAATTTATGATGAATAACCGTATGGGAAAAAATAACAGAAATATTTATAAAAGCAAAAACAACAAAAAAACCAAGAACAAAATATTCTCTTGGATACTTATCAAAAAAGGAAAAAAATCTATCAATATTATTTTTATGTTTCATAAAATTTCTATATATTTCGTAATAATTTTTTAAATTCTTCTGGAATAAAATTTTCTTCATTTCGAGCGAAATATTTCTTTTCGAGATTTTCAAAATAATTTTTTGGAAAAAAAGATATTTTTGCCCTAAAAATAGAGACAATATCACTCGCAAAATCAGGATTTTTTTCTAAAAAAAGATAAGTCGCAAGTCTCGCTTCTTCTTCCTCTCCCACACATTCGAAGGGTTTAAAATCTTTCCAACCCCAAATCTCTAAAAATAAATCGCCAAGAGCTTCATCTTTATACAGCTCTTTTCAAAATATTTCGATATTTTCTTGTTCGCTTAAAAATGCTCTCAATATACTATATACAAAAACACATTTTGGACAAGCATTACACCAAAGTTTTTGATTTTTTTGCTCTTGATTTATTTTAAAATTGGTATTACAACTACTAAAAGAGGCGAAATATTTTTTTCAAAATGAAGCAAAAAAAGAAGCAATCTTAATCTCATAGAATCCTCTCAGCAATGAAAAATATTCTATTTCATCAGAAATATATGATTTTATATAATTTCTCAGTTTCCCTTCAAAATCAAGGCTTTTTGAGTATTGATGATTGACTTCTAGTTCTCATAAAAAAGTATTTCCTGAATTTGCCGATTTTTCATTACTGAAAATAATATTTTTATAGTCATATAAATAAGCAACAAAAAGGCTTACAAAAGAAATAATTCCTGAAATAGGAATATGTCCGTTATAATAGCCTTGTTTTGTCAGAGTAAAAAGATTAGGAGAAAGTTCCCTTTTGATAAAAATTGCTTGTTTTTGTATAATTTTTAGTTGATTTTCTTTTATATTATCTTTTTTTCAAAAAATAAATGGGGTATAATTTTTGTTATTCTGCTCAAGTATTTCAGAAGAAACAATACTATCTTTTCCTCATCCTATTGGAAGAAGTGATTTATTTTGTAAATTTTTTTGAGAAATTTTTTGAATATATTTTTGGCTCTTTGATTCAAAATTTCCGTATGCTCTATAATCAAGTTTATTTCTATAAAAAAATTCTCCTAATCAGCTGATATAAAAATCTTTCCAAAAAATTTTTTGAGCTTCATCAAGAAATCAAGTTTCAACTATGAGTTTTTTTGTCGGAAAAAGTTTATAATAACTTATTCCAAGAGCAAGAAAAAGAGGAAATAAAAAAGTTTTACTTTCTCAAAAATTACCACCTTTTCTTTCAAAATCGAAGTTTGCATCATAAAAATATATTTTTTCCTCAAAAAATTCTTTTTTATCAAAACTATAAAAAAAAGAAGTTAATCAAGTTTCTTGATCAAATTCAAATCCTTCAAAATAAAATATTTCAAAATTTTGCATAAAAAAAGAGAAAAAATTAATTTTCTCTAGTATATATTTTTTTCTGAAAATAAAAAAGATTTTATTATGATTCTTTTTTCAAAATACCTTGTTCTTGTTTATGATATTTCATTACTTTTCTCGCATAATTATGTTTTAATTTAATGTTTCCATTATACTGAATTGCAGATATCTTCAAGTTTCAATGATTTTTCTCTATAAGAGATTTAAGATATACTGAACCTACTATCATATTTAATATATGATAATAATTATTTTTATCCTTAGGTTTTTTTAAGAGAATATGAAAATGTGCAATAATATCTTGAAACCTATTTATACTTATAGGATTATTTTTATCACTTATTTCTTCTAATTCTTTCCATACATCAGAAGGAAGAGAATTTTCTACCTTATTTCCATTTCACATATCTATATTTTTTATAGCCTGTATATCTAGCTGTTGAAATATAGGTATATATTTTCAAGATTGTTCTTTTGCAACTCATATTTTTCATCCTGAATCTCCGTGCATATCTGCAAAAGGCCGTTTTGTTAATTGCATTAATCATCTTGATCCTCAAGAATGGTCCAAATCGAGTCAAAATGTTGTTTCTTGATGAATAATAGCATTTATATATCATTGAGGCATCGTATATTTTTGAGGTTTACCATCTTTTCCGATTGATAATTGTCTTGATAACTCAGTTGTAAATCATCAAAATTGAGCAATAAAATCTTTTCTTTCTCAAGAAAGTTTTCCATTTAAGCTTTGGAGAGAAGAGGAATTAATATCTCTAATACCTTCTAAGGTTTTTGGTATTTTAATTGGAATTTCTCGTTTTCTTGGCTCAGATTTAACAAGTTTTCATTTTTCTTGTGAATAATTATAAAGTGCAAAAAATATTTTTGGTCAATAGTTTCAGCCTGGATTAACACCAATCTTTCTTTGCAAGGCTTTTCTCTCATTATCTGGAAGTTTATTAAAAAATTTTTCTCCTTCCTTATATTCTGGAAAATTTTTTATTGCTGAGATTATATCCCTTCTATGAATTTCTTGAATAATTTTTCCTCTTTTTTCTCTACTTTCTTGTATTATTTGTCATTTTCTTACATCATAATTGTTCTGTAAAACTTTCATTTCTTGAGGAGTCAATCTATTATCACCTTTAAAAAATTTATCAAGTTCTGCTTTTAATTTTTCTTGTATTTCCGGTTTTTCTGCTCACATAAGTTTAAAATTAATTTTATATAATTATATACTAGCACTTATTTCTCTGAAATACAAAAAAACTATATAAAATTTGCAAAAAAAAAAAGAAAATATATAATCCCTTCCACATAGACTAGTGTATTTTCTGGTTATGATTTTATTACTTAAAAAATACAAAATATGACAGTTACAAAAGATGATAAGAAAAAAATTATTTGAGACTTTGCCCCCAACAAAGGTGATACTGGTTCTCCAGAAGTTCAGATAGCTATTCTTACAGCAAAAATAGAAAATTTAAAAGCTCACCTTCTTGATCATAAAAATGATAATCATTCAAGAAGAGGTATTCTTCTTATGGTTGCAAAAAGAAGAAAAATGCTCAGTTATTTAAAAAGGAAAAATCCTGAAAAATATGATGAAATAATCAAAAAATTAGAAATTAGAAAATAAAAAAATCCCTCATTTGAGGGATTTTTTTATGATTCTATCTTTTTTATATGGACATCAATAAGAGTTTTTCAAAAATGAAATTTTATTCTTTCAACAAGTCTTTCTACAATCAAATAATCATAATCTGGAATTTCTAATATAAAAGAAAGAAGGCTTTTATCACTATCTTCTTTTTTTGAAACAATTTGTTCTACATTTATGTGCATAGAATAAATAATATCAGAAATTTCTCTTAAAATTCATATTTTATTTTGAAAGACAAAATCTATATGTGCCACAATAGAATTTTTTTCTTCTCCTTTTATATAAGCTGGAAGTAGTCTTTCTTTATTGACTGTTTCCAAAATTTTACAATCTCTTTTATGAAGAGTGATAATTCCTTTAGAATTGATATGAGCGACTATTTTATTTGGAATTTTTCTCCTGCAACAATAACAAAGTTTATAAGGAATATTTTTTTCTCATCCAATAATAATTTCTTGACTTTCTTCACTAGTCGATTTTAAAAAATTTTCTTTTATTCAAAATCCTTCTTTATTTCTTGAAGAAGGAATTCTTTTATTTTGAGATTTTAAAATTTTTCTTATAAGAGCTCAAGGAGAAAGACCAAAATTACCGACTTGTTCTAAAATAAAATATCTTTCTTCTATTGTATTTTCCCTTCCATCAAGAACTTTTAAGACACTTAAATCTTTATCCAAAATTCACAATCCAGCATTTTGTAAATATTTATTAACAATTTCTTTTCCTCTTTCTCTATTTTGATCCTTATTATTTTTTCTCAAATAATTTTTTATCTTATCTTTTGCTTTTGCCGTCTTTACAAAAGAAAGCCAATAAGGGCTTGGTTTTCTATTTTTATCAATTATTATTTCTATAATATCCCCATTCTTGAGTTCTTTATCAAGCGGATAGATTTTTCCATTTACCTTTGCTATAGCAATATGATCTCATAATTCTGTATGAATAGAATAAGCATAATCCACTGGAGTGGAACCTTGTGGTAGATTAATAGAATCTCCTTTCGGAGAAAAAACAAAAATTCTATCTTTGAAAACATCTATTTTTATTGAAGTCATAAAATCTTGATTTCACAAACTTTCTGTTATATCTTTGAGGTCTTTTACCCATTCTATATCATGAGCAACTTTACTTCCATGTTCTTTATATTCAAAATGAGCAGCAACTCCTATATCTGAATATTCTCTCATTTCGTATGTTTTTATCTGTATTTCTGTTGGTTGTTTTCTATAATCTTTGAGCAATCATAAAATTGTGGTATGAAGACTTTTATAGCCATTTGGTTTTGGAAGAGCAATATAATCTTTAAATCTATTTGGCAGTGGAGTCCAATAGTTATGAACAATTCACAAAGCTTTATAACAATTTGTTATATCTTTTACAATTATTCGCATTCAAAATAAATCATGAAGTGATTTTATGCTTTCATATCATTTTCTTTTCATTTTTTTATAAATTGAGTAAATTGATTTTACTCTGTAATCAATTTCAAAATGTTTTAGTCCTCAATCAATAAGTACATCTTTTATCTCTTTTTCAGCATTTTTTGAGAAAGAATCAATACTTTCATGCATTTCAAGCATTTCCTTTTTTATTTTTTTATAACTTTCTAATTCTAAAATCTTAAAGCATTCTTCCTCGAGAGAATTTTTTAAATTATAAAGACCGAGCCTATCAGCGATTGGGGCATATATATTGAGAGTTTCAAGAGCTATTTTTTCTCTTTTTTCTTTTTTTGGATGATAACGAAGAGTTTGCATATTATGCAGTCTATCAGCAAGTTTGATAAAGACAACTCTGAGATCTTGAGCCATAGCGACAAACATTTTTCTGAGGCTTCATACTTCCCTTTCTTCTCAATGGTATCGTACTTTTGAGAGTTTTTCCATCCCTGCACACAAAAAAGCAACTTCTTCTCAAAAATCCTTTTTTATATCTTCTAAAGTAGCAGGAGTATCTTCAACAACATCATGCAACATACAAGCTTGAATTGTAGGGATATCTGGTTTAAGGGTAAGTAAATTTATTGTTGCTCAAACAGGGTGTGTAATATAAGCATCTCAAGAATGCCTAAATTGTCATTCATGTGCTTTTTTTGCACACTCATAAGCTTTTTTTATTTGCTCTTTTATTTGCTCTTTTGGTATATATTTTCATAAATAAGAAGACACTTCTTTTATGATAAAATCAACCTTTCTATCTACCTTAGAATAATCGTACATAATTTTATTTTTATAATAGAATTATAAGTATTGTATTTTTTTTATTATAAAACTCTAATTAATTTTGTAAAAATTTTGTCTTTACTTTTTCCATAAAAAAAATAAAATTAGGTTTGAATTTTATTTTCTTACAATTTTCCTTATGAAAAGAACATGGAAATGATTTACTCTAGTGGAATTGCTTGTTGTTATAACAATATTAGCAATCATCTCTGTTATTGCTTACCAAAATTTTGGTTGAGCTGTTGATAAAGCAGTTTCTGGAAGAAAAATAAATGATATTTCTACTATAGAAACAGCTCTTCAACAATACAAAGTAGATAATAATTATTATCCTCCAGCTGATATTTATACAAGCAATGGAAATCTTTGGGGATATGATAATACAAAAACATCATCAGCTTCAAATAAAATAATTGTTGCTTATAATGGTGAAGAAATTCAGAGTGTTAATACAGGAAGCTCTATCGGTGGTGGAAAAATTTATTGAATTTGAGCTCTTCTTACGGGACAAATAGGAGCAAAAGGAACTATTTCAAGAGAAAGTCTCGGAAAAAAATATTTGAGTAAAGATCTCTATGATCCTGAAGTTGGAGATATAAAAGTAAATGATATAGGTGGTGGGGTACAAGGAAAAATGATAGATTTATGAATAGGAAGATATGTTTATGCTACTTTTAAGAAAAATACTTCAAATACAGATTGGAGTTCTAACTATAGAGGGGTAAATTATAATATTGCTTTTACTATAAAAAAAGATGGAAGTGATAAGTATATTACAAAAATGGTAGGAGATTATGATGCTGAATCTTGTTATGATGATAAAGTAAACTGTCCTGCAAGTCTTATTTGAATATTGGATGGAAGTTCAGCAAGTGGATCAAGTAATAGTGCAAACTATGGTATCCCTTATGCAGTAACTGATTTTGCACAATAATATATTGTAAAAATTTCATAATGGGATGCATTTAAATATGTAAATTTTTCCTATGTTCTTTATGGCACCAAAACATTATGCAAATATTCTTAGTCTTTTTAATCTTATTTGCTGAATTATTGCACTATTTTTAATAGTTGAAAATCACTATATTTTTTGAATATTGTTTTTCTTTTTCTGACAGTTTTTTGATATGTTTGATGGAAAATTTGCAAGAAAATATTGATCAACAAAATACTGAGCATTATATGATGATATTGCCGATGCTGTAAGCTTTTGACTCCTTCCTTGAATAACTTTTCTTGCAATCTATTGAGTAAATAAATTTTCTATTTTTATTGCTGGAATATATATGATTTCTGTAAGTTATAGATTATGGAGATTTGTAAAAAAAGATGTTTTTGATAAAACGATAAAAAAATGAAATTTTCGTTGACTCCCAAGTCCTGCATGAGCATTTATAAGCTTGAGTTTTATGCTCACTGAAAGCAATATTTATATAGCAATTTTAATTATTTTCATCACTTCTTTTCTTATGATAAGCATAATTCCCTTTGCTCATTTCTGAAAAATTATCACAAAAAAAATAAGTAAGGGAAAAAGTATTTTATTTTCTATAATTACTCTATTTATTATTTTATTAGCTCAGAAATTAGCTAATATTGATATATTTTTCTTTTATACTTTTTTTCTTTGAATAAGCTATATTATTCTATGATGGATTTATAGAAAAAAATAAATTACACTATTTTTATTATTTTTTTGCCAATTATTAATTTTTCTCATTCATTTTTAAGTGATACATAATTTTTAGGAAAAATCAGTATAACAGAACTTCAAAGTGAGAAATGACCAAATGTTTCTCACTTTTTTAATACACTATTTTCTTCAAAAGAAAGTTCTATATGATTAACATTGAGTGATCAAACAGCAATAAAACCGATTTTTCAAAAGTCTGTATCTATAAGAGCGGTCATAGTTGCATTTGAGAGAATTGCTCTATGAAAAACTTCTATTTTAAATATATTTTCTATTCCTATAAAAATAGGGAAAAGAGATTTTCCATTATGAGGAAAAACTTTTGTTATTTTCCCTTCATAAGGCATAGTAAAAAAGTGCCTATTTTTAGGACTAAGATAGATATTTATATAATTGTGATGAGAAAATTTAAGAGCTTCATCTCAGATTAATTCTTTTAAAGAAACTATTTTTCATCATTTTGATATAAATTCTCAAGTTTGTCAGAGTTTTCAAGTATAAGCGATAGTTCAATCAACAGGACTAGTAATAAAATTTGTATCGGTATCAATAATATTTTCTGAAAATTTATGGAACTTCTCATTTATTCCCATTTTATCTAAAATCTTATTTAAAAGACTTTTTTTCGTTTTTGTTTGATTCATATTATTATTTTAAAAACTAGTTTTTTCTTTCATATAAAATAAAATTTATATAAAAACTAAACTTTCTCATTTATAATTCTCTTAACAAAGTAAAAAGTTATTATTCTAAATAGAAAAAATATTATTAAAAAAGAAAGCATTAGTCAAAATATTATGTATTTAAAATCATCTTTGGCAATTAAGAATTTTCAAAGATGAAATCAAATAAAGGTTATAGCAAAAGAATCTATTAAAGCTAATAAAGAAATATTTTTCATAAATTCTTTTATATTTATTTTTTGAAATCATAAATACATAAGTCAAATAGCTACTACGAAAGGAGTATATTTTATGACAATTATTTTATCAAATAATGGATGAGTTTCTATTTTTTTTTCGATATTTTCAAAAACGATGAAATTTTTATTTTTAAAAAGGTTTTTCTTAAAAAATCTTCAAATAGAATAATTTAGTAAATCTCATAAAAATTCTCATAAAAATGCAAGAAAATAGATAAAAATAAATGAAAATCATAATCTTGAAGCGAATAAACTAAGTGTTAGAATAGTTATTGGACCTTCTAATACAAGAGCGACAAGAAGTAAAATATAGAAAATAAAGGTAAAATTATTATAAAAATTTAGTGCATAATCAATCATATATTTACTGAAAAACATTATATATTAAAAATAACTTGTTCTATTCTTTCTTATGATGAGTATTCTAACTTATTTTTCAACTCAAATAAATTACTATTTTTATATCAAAATACAAATAAATTATTTTTTTCTTTTTTTATATAACTTTCAATTCTCAATTATAAAATAGTTTTTTCCATTATAACTTGAAAGAATAGGATTTTAGATATAATAGGGGAATATTTTTAATTCTTATGACTCTCTGGAGTAAGAAATCTCCTTATTTTAAAATATGCCAAAAATATCAATAATAACAACAAGCTATAAACACAAGGATTTTATAGCTCAAACTATAGAAAGTATTTTATCTCAAACATATACCGATTGGGAACTTTTGATTTGAGATGATTCTCCTGATAATGAAACTTGGAATATTATAAAAAAATATGTTGCTCAATACCCCAAGAAAATAAAAGCCTGGCATCATTCTCCAAATAAATGAATTGTTGATAATATGAATTTTTTAATTGAAAGAATAAGTAAAACAAGTGATTATGTAGCTTTTTTAGAATGAGATGATATATATAAGCCAACAAATTTAGAAGAAAAATTAAAAATTTTTGAAAAATATTGAGAAGTTTGACTTGTCTATAATAACCTTGATCTTATTGATAAAAAATGAAAGGTTTTCTTAAAAAATTTCTTAAGCAGGGCTCCTTTTTACCTAAAAAATGAAAAACTCAGTAAAAAACAATTTATAGAAAATGAAATATTTTATTCATCATATTCTACTTTGATGATAAAAAAGCTAATCTTACAAGAAGAAAAAATAATAAATTTAACAGGGGAAAAAAACTTTGGTGCTTCTGATTGGGATTTATTTTTTAGAATATCTACAAAATATAACTGTTATTGAATAAAAAAATCTCTCACCCTTTATAGAAGACATATATGAAATATCTCTTGAAATATAATAAATTTAATGGTTGATTTTGAAAAACAATTAAAATTTTATTTTGAAAATTGAATAATTGAAAAAAAGCCTTTTTTATATAAACTTTCTTATATAAAATTACTTAGATCTATTGCCTATTTAGAGCAATGAAACAAAAAAGAAAGTGTTGCTGAATTTTACTCTTCTATCAAAAATATTCCTTTTTCAAATATACGATATAAAACATGAATTTTCCTATTTTTACTTTCTCCCAATTTTTTGGCGAAAAAAGTATTAAAACTAATAATAAGAAGATGAAATTAAGTTTTTAGTAAATTAAAGAACAGAATCAAGAATTATTACACTATTATTTACTGCAATTTCAAGATTATCGAGATAATTTTTTCTTGCATTTTCATCAGCTCCATCACTTATGGCTTTTATAACAATACATTTATCAAGTGCATTAAATTCTCTCGCAACAGATAAGAGTGAAAAAGCTTCCATATCAACGATACATTCTCAAAAATCTTCTTTCAATTTTTTTGCTTTTTCCTCATTATCAATAAATTGATCTCCTGTAATACAGATTCCATTCATAATAAGTCAAAATTTTTTTAAATCAAGATTTTCACCAATTGCATATTCGAGAAAAATAGGATCCTTGAAATAAGAAAATTCTTGAGATTCTGAAGGAAGATAAGTATCGTGCTGAATAAAAGTATTTGGTAAAACGACATCTCCTACTTTTAAATCATCCCACCCAATATTTCCAGCTATTCAGATATTTATAAGCTTAAAAACATCATAATTTTCAAATATATAGGAAGCTCCTATTGCCATTTGTACTTTTCCTATACCAGAAACAACGAGTACTATTTTTTCCTCTTCTTCCCTTTTTCATTCATAAATAATGATATTTGAAAGTGTTTTTATTTCTTTTAAATCGTATTTTTTTATGATTATATCTGCTTCTTTTTTCATAGCAGTAAAAATAGCTTTTACTAATTCCATAAAATTAAGTTATTTATTAATTATTAGAAGCTAAAAATATTTAAAAATGACAAAATGTAAAACTTTTTTAAAAAGAACTTTACAAAGATATAGAAGTTTATAAACTATGAAAACATTAATCATTATTTTTTATCTTCATGAATGCGAATCTCATATTGATATTTTCTTTTTGACTTGCAACGACAACAATAGGAATTTTTATTATTCCTTACTATATAGAACTTCTTAAAAAGCTTAAAATCGGAAAACAAATACGAGAAAATGCTACCATAGGAAAAGCTCTTGAATTTATGAAACTTCATGAAAAAAAAACTTGAACTCCAACAATGTGAGGAGGTATAATACTTGTTGTAGTATTTTTTATGGTCTTGATGAGTGTTATATTTCAAAAATTAGGACTTATAAATAACTCTCTTTTAAATCAAAAAGAAACCTACCTTTCCCTTTTTACCCTTGCAAGTATAGGACTTCTCGGAGGAATAGATGATTATATGAATATAAAAAATGTAGGATGAGCAAAAGGAATGAGTGTAAAAGTAAAACTGATAGGACTTTTTATTTTTGCTACTCTTTGAGCTTTGTGGTTTTATTATAAGCTGGGATGGAATGTTCTTGATGGAGCTGGAAACTATGTTAGAACTCTTAGTATTCCCTTTCAAACAAATCTTGAGCTAGGAATTTATTTTATTCCTCTTTTTATATTTATCATCCTTGCAACTTCAAATAGTGTTAATATAACAGATGGACTTGATGGGCTTAGTGGATGACTTCTCCTTTTTTCTTATTCGGTTTATGCTTACATTACTTACGATCACGGACTTTTTCTTCTTTGTGCTCTTTGTATGACTATTATTTGAGCATTGATTGCTTTTTTATGGTTCAATGTGAAACCAGCTCAATTTTATATGGGAGATATAGGAAGTCTCTCTCTTGGAGCAAACTTATGAATCATGGCAATGCTTACAAATACTCTTTTTGTTCTTATTATTATTGGTGCTTTATTCATTTTTGAAACACTTTCAGTTATTATTCAGCTTACTAGCAAAAAGCTCAGAAAAGGAAAAAAGATTTTTCGTATTGCTCCTTTTCATCATCATCTTGAAGCAATTGGTTGGAGTGAAGAAACAGTTGTTTTTCGTCTTTGGCTTATTGGAGTTATTCTTGCCATTGTTGGTATGATTTTTTATAAACTTCAATAAAAATATAAAATAATTTGAAATTTTATATTTTTATGTTAAACTATTTATAGTTTACTATAAACTATAAACTATATGAAAACAGATACAAGAGAAAAAATATATGCTTATATTACAAAAAATGCTCCTATTTGAGCAACAGAGCTTAGTAAAATATTTTCAATATCGCCTCAAATAATTCATAGACATATAAAAAAACTCATAGAAGAAAATAAAATTATAAAATCTTGAAATTCTCCCAAGGTATATTATTTTCCTCAAACTCAAGAAACAAAAAAAGAAATCTCCATTTTTAAAAACGAAAAATCTATAATTGATAAAAATTTTATTCTTTTTAATCCTAATGGTGAAGTTTTGTATTGACTTGAATGATTTGATTTTTGGTGTAAAAAAAGAAATTTAGATACTATAAAAGAGGTGAAACTCTATATACATACTCTGCAAAAATATGAAAAATACAAAAATGAAAAATGAATTATTGATGGTCTTGAGAAAATGAAATCAAGTTTTGAAAAAGTATATCTTGATAAAGTGTATTATCTTGATTTTTATAGTATAGAAAAATATGGAAAAACAAAACTTTGAAATCTTATGTTTTATTGAAAACAATCACAAGATAAAGAAATTATAAAAGAACTTTTTTCTTACATAAAAACTCCTATTTTTGAGCTTATAAAAAATTGTAAAATTGATGCTTATGGTTTTATCCCACCATCAATAAAAAGAAAAATACAAATTCTTGATGAAATAAAGGAAAAACTTTCTCTGAATATAAAAGAACTCAAAATTATAAAAATATATAAAAATAAAATTGTTGCTCAAAAATCCCTTTCAAAAAAAGAAGACAGAATTATAAATGCTTGAGAGACTATTTATATAAAAGATAAAAATTTTTTTTGTAATACAATTTTATTGATAGATGATGCTATCTGATCATGAGCAACTCTCAATGAAACAGCAAAAAAAATCAAAGAATTCAAAATAGCAAAAAAAGTTATTGGACTTGCTATTGTTTGAAGTTATAAATGATTTGAAGTAATCAATGAAGTATAATTAAATATTAATAGCTAATTTTCTCTTTTTATGGCTTTTATAATGAGGAATGAGGAATTTATTTGTGAAAATTGTGGAAAAAAAGTAAATAAACATCCTCTATGAAGTGCAAGAAATCATTGTCCTTTTTGTCTTTTTTCAAAACATCTTGATGACTCTTTTCCTTGAGATAGAGCTTCACTTTGTAAATGAATTATGCTTCCCTCTTGAATTGATTATAAAAAAAACAAAGGCTATATGATAGAACATACTTGTAAAAAATGTTGAAAAAAAATCATCAACAAGCTTGCTCCTGATGATGATTTTTTATCGTGGGTAAGAGAGAGGAATGGGAAATTCTAGAGAAGATATTGAGTTCCTTTATCTAAATTATCCGCAAAATTCCTTGCTTCTGCTGATCATGGTATTGAATAAAAAGAAATTGATTTATCTTATTCTTCTTTTTCATGTTTATCTTCATTTATTAAAAACTTTTCTAATCCTTCTCTTGTCGTTGGAATTCAAGCTTCTTCCATAACTCTTTCTAAAACTCCATCTTCAAGTTCATCAAATCATCACATTGAAATATTTTCAAATTTCTTTCATTGTAATAACTGAACTATTACTCAAAAAATCGGACTATTTTGTGGTATATTTTTTTTTCAAAGTTTTTGTAATATAAGTTCTGCTAATCTTTCTTTTGGTCTATTGAGAATTAAAACTTTTTCGATAAATTCATTATATTTCTCTTCTATTATTTCATTAAAATTTTTCACTTTTTCAGGACCTTCATCTCAAATACCATAATATCTTAAAATATTTAATTTCCATTGATAATCTGATGGATTACCTGTACTTTCACCATCACTATTATTTATTAATGTATTATTTGTAAAATATTTTTCTAAAATTTCTTTTAAATTTGAATCTCCATCTATATCATCTATACTACTTGCTTTTAAGTCTGTGAAATGAAGCATAAAAAGGAAAAAACTAGCTTTTTTTCTTCCTAAATAATCTGGCAATCCAATAGATGTTATCCCCCATTTTTCTCAAATATCATATACCAATCTTAATATTTCTCAATCAGCTTGAGGATATCTTCTTACAAAATTTATAACAAGTTTTTCTTCTTGAGTAATTTTTCATCATTCATATCTTTTATCTGTTTCTGCTCAATAAAATAATTTATATAAATAGTTTAATATATCCTCATCTGATGGATTTTCTCATAAAAATTTAATTTCTAACCAATGTGATTTTTCTTCTTTTTTTCAATCAACAACTTTTTCAACTTCTTTTTTTCAATCAACAATGACTATATTAATTTCTTCAGTAGCATCTCTCTTTTTTTCAAGTGCTTCAAAAATTTCTCAAATAGATTTTCATTGTTCTGCTAGTTCTCTAGCTAATTCAAAAAAAATTTTAGCAAGTTCTGGATTTTTTCATTCTTCAGGATTATTACTAATAATTATAGATAATGGTTGTTCTCATTCATCTCATTTTTCTCTCCCCAGTTCAATTTCATATTTTTGATGATCTTCATGAAAAAAAACATTTATATAAATTCCTTTAACTGTATCTTCTTCTTGATAAAACGATCAAGATTGTTTTAATGTCTCACCCATATTTTATTAAATTAAAATACTAATTTTTAAAAAAGTAAATTTTATTATAATTGAAATATTTATTTGTCAAATTTTTTTATTAGAAAATAATAAATAGGAAGTTTCAAGCTCATTTAAAAACTTATTCTTAGACTTTCTTTTATTTTTTGTATAATAGCTTCCAAGATAATTTTACTCGGTATATAAAAGAAAAAAATGAAAAATATAATAAAAAGATCAGTCTTTCTTATTTCAGAAATTGCTTATTTTGTATTTTATTATTTCAGAAAACTAGAATTTGATACTTTTGTAGCCAAACATACTTTTTATGATTTTACTTTGGCTTATTCTTATTTTAATGCTCTTGTTGGCTTTTTCCTCATCACTTCCCTTTTTGATATTTTTCAAAAAATAATCCAAAAACTCGGGAAAAAAATACTTTTCTTTTTTAATACAAAAAAATTAGAAGCTTCTCTTGGAAGGTTTTTGCTGAAATTTACATGACTTTTAAAGTTTTGTATCGGGATTTATGCTTTTATATTTTTCATCAAAAAAGACAAATTTATCACTCCTATAACCAATAAAATACAACTTATTCTTGTGGTCGTTGTCATTTGTTATTTTTTAGCTGGATTTATCAGATTGGTCTTTGAAAAACAATTTAAAATCTCAAATAAATCGAGATCACCAAGCTCTTCAGTTATTAAATTTGTTAATCAAGTTTTAGTCGTTGTGATATGGATAAGTGGAATAGGATATATTATTGCTTCTTTTTGATACAATTTGAGTGCTTTGCTTGCTTGAGCTGGTATCGGATGACTTGCAATTGCTCTTGCTGCACAAAAAAGTCTGACAAATATTTTTTGAGCTATCACTATTATCTTGAATAAGCCTTTTTACATCGGAGATTATGTGAATATAAATGGAAAAGAATGAGTCGTAAAAGATATAGGTTTATCGTATTTGACAATTATTGATAGGCTTTGACATAGAGTAATGATTCCAAATGAAACTATCATTACTTCTAGTATTGCAAATTTTTCTGTGAGAGAAAATAGAAGAGTAGAGTTTTCTATTGGACTTGTCTATTCAACAACTCTTGAAAAAGTAAAAGAATGAATAAAAATCATAGAAAGTATCCTCAAAAAAAGACAAAAATTATGAATTATTTCTGATGATATACGAGTAAATTTTGATGTTTTTTGAAAATCTTCTCTCGATGTTATGGTAACATATTTTTCACTTACAAATGACTTAGTTGAACACCTCAAAGAAAAAGAGTTAATCAATCTGGAGATCAAAGAAGCTTTTACAAAAGCTAGTATTGATATGGCTTTCCCAACTCAAGAACTGATAGTAAAAAGTGGAGTTTTCCCGTGAGAAATAAAAAAATAGTCTCTCATAAAATAGCTAAAAATTATCATTCTGAACTTGTTTCAAAATCATCAATGGTATTTTTCCTTTTTAATAATCCTAAATAACAACAATTCTTTTTAAAATCAAGTTATAGGAAACTAAGGTATTTTTAGTAATAAAAATCCGGACTTTTTGTTTTTAAGTTTGAATTTCAAAAGGAAAAAAATCTTTAGACTAGTTCCGTAATAAGAAAATATTATCTAGTTCTTGGCTTAAATAAAACCAAAACTCAAGATTTAATTTTAAAGCCTACTTTTCGGCTTATTAGTCAATAAAAGTATCTATAAAAAAA
>Ga0172373_10001672_pt1 | contig 35569 bp, 24 predicted proteins | sample Lak10m_2_FD_114546 | JGI IMG/M metagenome (GOLD analysis project Ga0172373, IMG submission 114546) | Freshwater microbial communities from Kabuno Bay, South-Kivu, Congo - kab_092012_10m | ecosystem: Environmental > Aquatic > Freshwater > Lake | place: Democratic Republic of the Congo...
AATGTTACCTACGTCAATATAGAAGACGCGACGATCTGGTGCGCGGACAATTCTATACACCAACATCGCGTCCTCAATGAGGATCAGCTGGCGCCAGATTCTTCTGGCAGCTTCGAGGACTGAAGTTCCGTAAGGTAGAAATGCATCATTTCCCAAGATTCTAAAGTGACTTACCTGCCAGTTCTCTAGAATCTGGTTGCCTTGAGTCATCCATCTAAATCTAACGGCAAGTGGATCATCCTTGTCAAATCCCTCCTCGCGCTCGATCTCATTTACCGCGATGGGGTAGACATTAATGACACCCTGTTCAGGTGAGACGTCATTGAAGAGGAAGAAGTCTCCGTACTTGCACATGTTTCTGACCCATGCAGTCAGATTGAAGTTAACGTTCAATGTGTCATAGAAAAGCTCATTCAAGATCCTGTTTATAGCAGGGTTTTCTGAGTAGATGTGTAAAACATTACCCATCTCGTCGGGAGCAACAGACTCTTCTGCATAGATGTCAAGAGCCGAGGCGATCTCAGGAGTGTATTCCATCTCCTGAAAGTCAGAATACCTTGCCATTCGATCGTACGATCCGTAGGCTGACATTGCCGAACTATAGACGTGGCTCTGCGTCTTTCTAAAGAGCTCAAATGCAGACGTATTCTTTGCGCTAGGGACGAAGTCCTTGACTCTACGCTTGACTATCGGGCCGCTTCTAAAGAGCGTCGTAAGTCTAGAAAAAAGATTGTCGTCTTTCTTTGCCATTTTTCCTACTTGTAGATCCACATGAGTTCAGGTGGAATGTTATATCTATTTATGTTGCGCGTGTTGATGAGATCTCGTCCACTTTCAACTCTGCGGCGGCTCTCACCTGACATGATGTCGTTTGCAGCACCATTAAAAGTATTTGACTTAATTGCCATCCCTGACAACATTGCCTGGTTTAGGACGGTTGTGTCTTTACCGTGTTCAGCAGACGCATCATATAACCAAACTCCGATCGCCATGCTCATGACAAGGTCATCATTCTCACCTTTCATTGCTTGAACTCTGTTGTCATTCCACACGAAAGTCTTAAGCTCATCATAAAACCTAGATGAGTAAGATATAATCTGTTTGTTTCTTATAAGCTCCTCAAGCTTAGTCAGGATCAAAGAGCGAGTCTTTCCTGATGTACTAAAGCCCGCAGTTGTCGTGTCTCCTGGTGGGACATAGTCACCGATGTACACAGCTTGACTCTTTTGATAGTACATCTTGGGATAGTTTAGGTCGCGCAACCTAATGATCGTTGCATAACCAAAGCTATTGTTTTCAGGACACATTAGGGCTTTGTTGTATTTTAGACCGTAATCATTGAGTAAGTCACCGAACCTATCAGGTGCAATTTTTCCCTTGTACTCGACGACAATTTCTCCTGTCATGAGATCAAACACGTGAAATGCAGAGTAGTCCTTTCCGTCACCTCGCGCTACGTCTGCAGATATCACATATTTGTGTTCTGCGAGAGGCTGCTTCCAAACCCAGACATTTCGATCGAATCCTTCGCGGAGGACAGGAGCCTGAATTTGCGTATGCAGCCACTTTAGATCGTCATCACCTAGAAATGTCTCACCTGATGAGGCAAAATCGCACAGATACTCCTGCGCGATTTGTCGAACCGAAAGATTTCTGGTCTCCTTGTCAAACCATTCTTGATCTCGTTCAGGGTGAACGTCCCAATTAAGCTTGATTGGCTTGAACTCATTAAGGCCGGCCTCGGCGTCTTTGTACAGTTTGTAATATTGACCGCCTACACCGTTGGGAGTTGATAATAGAATGGCCCGGCCGCCTGTCGTCAGTGTGGGATAAAGACCTGTCCAAAGAGTATCAAAGTCTCTAACGAATGCCGCCTCGTCGACGATGAGAAGAGACAGTGCTTCAGAACGACCCGCATCTTCAGAGGTTGGTATGGCCTTGATTGTCGAACCATGGCTGAATTCGACCAATTGCTTGTTATTTGCAGTGACTGTCGGGAGCACAAGCCATGCAGGCAAATTGTTGATGATCGTCTTTGACTTTTTAATGAAGTTTTGTGCGACCTGCAACTTTGTCGCAATGATCAGGATGTTCTTATCTTTCTGGAAAAGTGCAAGCCAGACAGCGTAAGCAGCGACAAGAGTCGAAAGTCCGAGCTGGCGTCCTTTGACAACAATTGTGAATCTATTGTCTATGAACTCTTTGACACACTGGTCCTGGAAGGGAAAAGTCTTGAAAGGTATTGTTCCCTTTGTCGGGTGTTGGATCTTTACGTAGTTGTTAAAAAAATACGCAGGATCTCTACCACACCTAACAATTTCACTTACCTGTCGTGACTTATTAGTCGTTTCCATGTTTATTCAACAGTATAAACTGCCCTTCGCCTGTAATAAGCAGTTCTCTTTGGCGAGTATGCTGACATCGATATGAGCTCAATCTCGTCTGTGGAGTCACCTTTCTTCAATTTCAAGGTTGTACCTGTCACTTGCTTGAATTCTTTTTTGACTTCACTGACAAAGTCCCCAATCAATTTCTCAGAGACACGTTCTTCTTCTTTTACCTGGTCTCTCATGACTCTGTCAGTTACCAGATTCACGATTGTAGTGTACATGACAGTGATTGTGTCACCTGCCATCTTTGTCTTGATAGAAAAAGTTGAGCTCTTGGTCGTAGATGACTTACCAAATGTAGTGTCTAATATCTGACCTAGTGCGTTAATCTTTTCGAATGTCATATTTCATCCTTTTGGCGTGCAATGCTAGCGTTAGCCTATCATTTCTATATTTATCAATCTCGGCACGACTGGGCCGCCAGCCTTGCAACCATTTTTCCTGCGATGATTCTGCCCACATCATTGCACAACTTCTGCAACATTTGAATCTAGTAAAGTACATAATGTCAGACCTGAAGTCGAATGAAAAGTTGCAGACTTCACAAAACATAGGCATGTCAGACATGTTTGACTCTCGACTTTCCACCGACCATGTCTATGCTCAGGACATTGTCGACGATGTCTTTAATTGCATCGACGTGAGAAATGATCACTATCTTCCTGAAGTAGCTCTTAAGATTTTGAAGGAGCCGTGCGCAAGACTCAAGATTACTTTCATCGAGCACTCCGAAGCCTTCATCAATAATGAGCATGTCAGACTTAGGTAGAGATGAAATGCTGGTGAGAGCAACTCTAATTGCAATTGATGAGATCATCTTTTCCATACCCGAACCTAACTCAATTATTCTCTTTCTATCGCCATAGTTTATGTAAATTTCAATTGAATTTGAATCATCGCACTCAATCTCAACGGTAAATCCTGCGATTCCACTTAGAATCTTGGCGATTTCACTATTCAGAAGAGGTAGATTTTTAGCAATAATATTCTGGGGTATTCCTTTTTTGGAGAAAGAATTCTCGAGCAAGGTCAAAATTTCAAAGCGCTCGACATTGTCCTTAAGTGTTGACATCTGCTGCTCGTTATTAGAAATCTTTTCTGTTACTCTGCCCAGTGATGAAGCAATTGAGAATGCATTGTTCTCAAGTCGACTTATGCTCTCTCTTAGGTCAAGGCACTGCTGGTGTGTCGCACTTAGACCCTTCTCATTTTGATCTTTTAACTTTTTCTTAAGTTCTAGACACTGCGTGTCTAACTGGTGTTTGATAGCCTGCTTGTTGACTAGGCGCTCACTGAGAATAGTGATCTGTGAAGAGGCATAGATCTTCTTGTTTTCCAGGTCCTTTTCAAGAGTTACAAGCTTATTAATCTTGTCAATTTTAGCCTTGATGTCTTCTCTGCTTGTCTCAGAAAGTTTTTCCTTAAGGACGTCAAGTGTTCGCTGGACAAGTGCCCTTGTGTTCTCTTCAATCTCAAGAATTTTCTTGCTATTGTGGGCATCCTTAATGAAGACGCAAGTTGGAAACTTATCCCCGCAAGGAACTGAATTTAGCACTTCGATGTCTCTTCTTATCTTATCGAGTTCCTTGTCCTTTGCCTCAAGCTCTTTGACGTTGATAGCATATTTCATCTCTTGGTCTGTGATCGCGTCGTGCTCTTTTTGCAGCTGGTCAATGCTAAATGCGTCTCTCACATCTTTGATCTTCTCGATCTTTTCATCGTATGTCTTGATAGACTCTTGATGACTTCTAATCGTCTCCTCGAGACCTTCAATCTCCTTACAAGTCTTTTCAATCTTTGATTCTAGATTGTCGATGTCAGTGTCGGAGACGATATTATCAGAATCAGATGAGGACATCTTAGCAAGCTTAATTCTCTTGGATTCAATCTCGCTCTTCACCTCATCAGACTTTTCTTCAAGTTGCGTCTTCTCAGATGTAAGCAGCGCTTGTGTCTGTTTCAACGCGTCAAGACTTGATGTCATCTTTATTGATGCCTTTAGCGGGCTGAGATTTTGTTTGACACACTCGAGGTACTTGTCAAATATGTCAAGGTCTAGGAACCGACTAAGAATTTGCTTTCTACTGGTGGACTTCTCGTTGATGAACATGTTCATCTGGCCCTGTGGTGCAAGGCATGTGTAGAAGAAGTCATCTGACGTTCCGATCAATTTTCTAACAATCTTCTCGGTCTCACGACGCTGCTCGTCATTTAGATCCTGTATCACATCTCCTGTACTCTTCTTCTTGAGAGACAAGACAGTGTTGGCCCAAACCTCGCCCTTCTTAGGGTAGTTCTTCAAGGACTCCCTGGTGATCTCATAATCTTCACCGGCAACAGCGAGGTTTATACGACTCTTGCACGACTCTTCATCTGCGTTTATGATGTGCAAATTTTTCATCGCACCTCGATCAGACGTGTTGAACAGGTTGTAGACAATCGTGCCAATGATCGAAGATTTTCCAGCACGATTCTTTCCAAAGATACCTGTGATGCCCTGCAGATTTTCAAAATTGATAACATTGTCCTTACCGTAAGCAAAGACGTTATCGAACTCGATATTCTTTAGGCTCCACAGGACGTTTCTGGCGACCTCGTCATCAAATGTCACGGCATCAAAGTACTTGTCGAACTCCTTGAGAGAGAGCCCGATCTTTTTATCATCAACCTGCTTCTCTTTGAGATAAGCCTCAATGACGCCTTTGATGGAATCTCTATCACGTAGATTAGAGCTCTTGAGGCCTGTGATGATGACCTCGTCTTTCTTTTCGGTCTTAGCGTCAATCTTGAAGACAACTTCAGAGAAGTTCTTAAGTTTAAGTGCCATGTCATGCAGGCTTCTTGCGTCGACGTCAGAAGCTTCTGCAGGTAGATTGAATCGAACTCTCGCCGTCTCAGGACAGCTTGAGAGTCTAGTAATAGTTGATGCGACGTCTCCGGCCCAGTCAATGTTTAGGAAAGGATAGTCATTCTTGACAGGCACGAATTTTGTCGTAAACTTGTTCTTGCTCTTGATGTCCCAAAACAAGAAGCCCTTGTCGACATCTTCTCCATAATTCTGCTGGATTGTCGAGCCACAATAGGCGACTGTCTCCGCGTCATTTAGGAATTGTCGACGATGAATGTCACCGAGGAGAGAAAAGTCAAACCTTTCAAACATCTCAAGCGTCACTTCACCCTGGATGTCATAATCACTATCTGATTTTGATCCTCTAACTGCGCCATGATAAAATGCAATATTGATAGCATCACTTGCAGGTTTCACATCTTTCCAACCCTCTTCATCAAAAGGTGAAAAGACGCACCACTTAAAACCCTCAATGGGCGCATCATAGACTCCTGAATTCTTAAAAAGTCGAATTCTAGGATTGTTCAATGCTGAAATGACAGGCGTGATAGCGTCTTGCCTGTCCTTGTTGAGGAGGAGGCCGTCGTGATTTCCTAGAATCACATCAACAGGTGCGATGTCAGCTAGGCCGTTAAACCACCACGTGAGAATCTCAATCAGCTCAGGTGTGATGCCTTGTGTCTTTGAATGAACTATGTCTCCACCGATGTAGATGACATCGGGCTTCAGCTTCCGAAGCTTCTCAAATGCGTCAGAGAAAGAGCTTCTATATTCTGTGTGACGAGCAAGGCCTCTAAAATGAACATCAGCGAAGTGTGCAATCTTCATAGTAGAATTTTATGCATACTTGACTACATTTTCATTTTTAAATTTTCTACCGCGTCCTTAACTTTCTTGATCGCTTCACTCATCTGGCCTGTGCATGAACGCTCATCAAGCTTATCGTATGCATCTATCATCTCATTGATGCACACGTAAAGCATGTGTCTTGACTGGCCTGGATCGATGACGCTCCTGTCCTCGTAGTCATCTTGATCTCCAGGAACTTCGCGCTGGTGAAACAAGGCCTCATCATTGAGGATTTGAGCAATTTCCTTGACGTAATTTCTTAGTTCTTTTTCCATAATCTTAAATATCACAAAAGTGAGCCACTTTTGATATTTGAAATCTTATACTTGAAAGATGACTGCATGTTCCATGGCTCAATTGAAGATTTTGCATAGACAAGCTGTTCTGGAGTCATCTCAGCGATATCTTTTGCCGCTGACGTGTCCATCACTTTGACATTGCACCCATATGAAGTCAAAAGATCAGAGATCTTGCCTATCTTCTGCGTCATGTCACTGTCAAGACAGAGGACAACATCTGTCTCATTTGCAACAATCTTTCTAAAAAGAAGAGAGTTTGAAGTCAGTGTCGACCCGAGAAGGCAAGAGCCATTCTCTCCTAAAGCTATGTGATCAAAAATTCCTTCAACAAGGTAGAGTGGCTTGTCCCAATCGATCTCTATGTCATTGAATATAATGCCTGACTTATCTGTCGACGCATTCAGGTACCTAAACTTCGTTTTGGGATCTATGCTCCGACCTAGAAAGTAGTTCAAGTCTCCCGAATGATCGAGTGATGGGAATATTACTCTACGCGTGAACTTGCCTTCATGGGTGATTCCAATTCGAAAGCGCCACATATCGCGCTCAGTGATGCCACGACGCTCTAGATAGCGAAAAGCAGCTCTCACATCCGGGTGGTTTCGTTTCTCAATCGAGGCGAGAGGCACAAAACCATCAGGAAGCTCAATTCTCTCTTCAAAGTCTTCCATGTCTGCTGTAAGCAGAGATGCATTGAGAAAGTGAACGCGATAGTAGTCAACAACATCTCTACTCTTGAACTTTTTGAGCGCTGAGACGAGTGTGTTGCCCCGGGCGCTGCAAACCCAACAGTGATATTTCCAAGTCTCAAGACTTATTGCAAGTTTCTTTTTTGAAGAATCTTTGCAAAAAGGACATGACACAGTGACGTCATTGCCGTCTCTTGAGAGAACACCTTTGCCAAAGTGTGCCTGGATAAATTGAAGACGCTCAGTGTAAGTTGCAATCACGCCTAATCATACGTCATCGTCGTAAAGTTTACCTTTCTGTAGAAGCTCAATTCCCGCTCGACATATGACATAAGCGTCTGACATGTCAAAGCAAGATGTCTTGTAGTCGCCTGTTTTCTTTAAGGGCCAATCGTATTGAATCTGGGGTTTGACCCAGTCAAAGACCTTCTGCTTTGTTGATCGAGTTTTGTCTTTATGATCTATCTTTAAGCCTACAGCTGCGCGTGCCTTGGTGACATTAATCAAGTCAGGTCTTGTCATAAATGTTTGATACGCCATAAAAGTAACTGCCCCGTTAAACCTAGCAAGCGTATTGATTGTTGCAGCTGAAGAAAGACCCGGTCTAAAGGCTTGAAGATCCTGTTCTATAAAGATATTCTGTATCAGATGCTCTTTTTTCAAGTCATCTAGATATTTTTTTATCTCTACACATTTTAGAAAGAAATCTGAACACTTATCTAGTCTGATATTATCTAGAAGAACTAATTGTTTATCTTGATCCAGTATACAGACTCCTGTGCATGATGTAGATATATCAAGCCCCAAGAACTTAGAAGTCAAACTTGATCCTGAACATGAACTCATCTGAATCTCTTTTTGCAATTGGTTGAGCGAGGTTTGCACGCATTATAACATTCAGATTCTCATCATGTAAATTTATGCCTGTGATGTACACGAACCTGTCTTCTCTTTCATTGACAAATTGCGTAACTGGAAATGCCTCATATGTCGGATTTGAAGATGAATTGATGAGACCCGCAGGACATGGAACATTGAGAACCATGACAGGCGTTCTTTGCTCACCCTGGAATGACATCGTCATCTGATCTTGAGCAAAGAGGCTCAATGCAGGAGATGTCAGAAGTACGATACCCTCATTGTAGAAGATGCTGCCTACTGATGACCACTTGCTCTGCCTTGTTAAAGAATCTGCTCGATAGATCGAACCATAACCATCGTCCTGGAGTGTGATGCTGATGGACTCTTCAGAGCCTGTCATGTTATTGTCCACAACTCTAAAGGTTCCCGGTAGAATGTTCTTACCGTAACCCAAATTAGAAATGTCAAATAGGACAACTCGATTTGAGCTCACGTCCTTGAATCTTTGTGATATGGTCAGGCCTGCGCCAAGTGTCTCATCTGGCGCCTCAGGAGTCGCGCCACCAATTGCGTCAAAGTCACCAGGTAATCCTGGATAAAACGCACCTGACAACATCTGCCTCATTGAGATAATTGAATGATCAACGCAGGAAAGATCGTCTGTGAAGAATGTTGATGATTCGCTGTCGATTGGTGAAAAATCAGGCTTATGAAGGCCATTATCGTTTGGTAATATCAGAAGATTTCGCTTAGGAATATGTGGGTCTGCATAGAGAATTTCATTTGCCGTCTTATTGATGACGACTGACGTGTTTATCGATGCCGAGAGACTGTAGAGTCGCGGGATGTTCTCTGTGACGAATTCTTTGACGAAGTTCTCGGCATTGATGTAGAATCCGTTGACTCCAAATGACATGTCAACGTTGTATGGGCTTGTCGTTGACTTAGTCTTTGTCTGGAAAGGTGTGACGAGTACATCACGTTGTGGCGTCACAGTAGAAAATAACGGCGGGACATAGAACAACAGGTCTGTGTCACTAAAGTTTGAGCTTGAAACATTCAGACTAATGTCTGTGTCGTTAAGATAACGGTTGTAGATCTTGATATCATGAATCTCCGCCTGGAGTTGATTTTCAAGCAAGAACCCGGTCGGGTCCGAACCATACCCTGCAATCTCAGGCACACCGTCTGTTAAAGCTGCAGTACTATTAAAGAATTTCCCTACAGCGTCGCTTCCTTGGAAGTAATTTCCAACAAATACCGCGTCAGAATTTAGAAGTGTGGAAACTGAACTTGAAGGTATGTTGAAACTAGTTTGAACTTCATCGACAACTATGCTACCTGACCCATCACTCCGGCTGCTCCCTCCCCATCTAACTGTCACGTGGTGCCACCTATTGTGGCTCAATGTGTTGTCATCCGACACAAAGATGAGATCATTTGGGAACGTAAGACCGCTCTCAACAGCAGGAATTGACAGACTGCTAGGCGGAGTGTCTGCACTTTGACTAAGTTGTAGAAGAAGACGAAAACCTGTCGTGTTTTGATTGTTATCTTTTCTTGATCCCGTTATGAGTGATAATGCAAGTGTAGATGTCAGATGCAGGATTGTTCCGGGCGTGTACTCCGAGCCTGACCTTGCCAAATACCTTGGATTTATGAAGAAGTCTACACTAAACGGACCAGTCGGCGTGTATTGCTTGCCTGACGAGCTGCTGACGTTTGCGTATATCAGGGCTGTGTCATTTCCGCCTGCACTTGAAGAGAAGAAGTTCAAGGTGTGGTAGTTTCCACATGAGAAATCGCAGATAGAGAATGCGTGCCTGTAATACGGCATCAACACATCTTTTACCGTCTTCTTCAGCAGGTATGGACTTCCATTGTCATCTGTGTAGTTGACAGGCTGTGTGTACCTTATAGGTGCAAACGTTATGGAATTGAGTCCTGTCTGTGATTGTTGATTGACAAAATTAAGATAGGAGGACATATCGTCAGATACATCTGCAGAACCCTGCCTGATTTTTTCTGACGCGACCATGGGGTAATTATTTATGGATCTTAAAGTTCCTTCCGCGAAAACAGAAGTGGCTTCGTCCAATTTTTTAATGAATATGCTTGGCCTATTGATCAGGTTCACGGAACCTGTCACGCCCAATGAAGATGAAACAAAGGTCCGCTTAGGATGCAGAGCGAGTGTTACATTCTCAACCAGTTCTGGCGTTATTGGTATAAATGACATTCATTTAAATCTTAGAAGTCTAGTCTTACACGGAATGTTAGATCACGCTCGTCGTTCTTCTCAACAGGTCGTGAGAGCTTGGCAACTGCCAAGAGGTCTCCTGCAGCGTTGTACAGACCAATTGACGTGACGAAAGCGAATGAGCGCTGAGTCGTCTCCTCACCAAGATCGATGACCTTGATTCGACCCGTGTCATCTGTGAACGTTGGATTCGTGGAGAAATTGAACTCATCAGCAGTTGCTCTACAGAATGCCAATGTCGAATTGATATTGGTGATGTTCTGGAAAGTGATTGCCGTGTCTGAACCCGAGCTGAACCTGCAGGACGCGAAGTGCTTCACGATGTCGTCAATGGATCCTGAGACGAAGAAGTCAGGAATAAACTTCGCGTTTACATTTGAATTTGTGATGCCGCTTCTTCCCAATATTGTCTGGTTAGACAAGGATGCAGGAACCTCAGATGCAGCCGTGCCTGTCACAGCTGAGATCACTCCTGTGACGAATTGCGATCCTGAGATGATCTTCTTTGCATCGAGGACAACGATACCGGCATCGTAGAAGACGAGACCGACCTTCTGAGACGTGTTGGAAGTGTCAATGATGTTGCCTACTTGACCGCCGTAGGCGATCTCAATTGCCGAGGCTGCACCAACGTCAGAAAGTATTGTCGAGCCGGTCGTCGAGGTTCGATCGATGTTTGTGTATTGCGGCTCGGCGGCAGGATTGCCAGCGGCATCTCTTGCCACGGTGCCTGTCGTGAAGAATTTTGTCGCAAAAGACTCGGGCTTGATCTTGTCTCTAGCAAAGAGGCGCTTAAATGCAAGGAATAACGCCTCGTCGATGTAGTCTGTAGTCGTGGGGTTCGTAAAAGGCGAGCTGAATTGCAGTTCAGCGTCACCTAACAAAATTTGAGCAAACTCCTTGTAGTTCGCGACCTTCTCACGCATCATCATCGTGTTTTCGCTAAAGAGGAGCTTTCCACTAGCATCTACAGAATATCCTGTTGAGCCTGTCGTAGTTGACGAACTAGCATACAATCCTATCGTCATGTCAAATACGGGATTTGCAGTCGCGAGAGTGTAATCTTGGTCATAGACGGTCTGGAAGAGACCGCCTGTGACTGCATACGTCACCGCAGTTGTTGGATTTTGGCTTGATGTGACGAAGACCTGGTATGACCTACGTGTTGCAGAACCACTCACGCTCTCCTGGAGGACATCGATGAGCTGGTTCAGGTACGACGTCGAAGTCTTGATGTCACTTGGGTCTAGTGTCTTAAAAAAGGCCATTTAGGATTCCTACCTTGTATCAGGTTGTTATTCTTATCTCAACGTCCTTGGTGATACCTGAGTTCCTACCGATGATACGCATGTAGGTCTTGATGTATGCACCTGACGAAAACGCCGAGTATGTGTCAAATGTCGCTGTGGGGATTGACCGTGCAACTAGAGAGAAGTTAGCTGTAGGTCCGCCTGATGTGATTTCATATCTTGCCGTATTGATAGCAGGATTTGATGCAAGAGTGTCGCTATTGACCGGTGTCTGGTTCGCTATGTTCAAGAATAGCCTGTTGACAAACACGATGTACAGGTTATCAGCGATCTCGCTGGGAATCTGCGCGGCGCCTTCCTGGATTGCCTGAGTCAAGTTCACATTGACGCTTGACTGACGTGAGATCTCGATGTAATTCGTGGTCGTGAGAGCACCGGCATTCACTGACAGGACTGGGAGGTAGAGCTGGTTTGGATTTGACAAGGAAATGAGATTGCTGCGAAGAGACAGAGAAGGATTTCTCAATGCCTCAAAAACGGGCGTATTCTTCTCAATCTTCTCACGACCAACTGTCTGTCCGTACTGCTCAATGAGACCGTAGTTGATCTCGTCGTCGCCTAACGAGAAGCTGTATATTGAGAAGTCTCCTCGGGCGAGAAACTGAGATCCGACAGTCGTGATGACTGCGTCGACCTCAATGTTTGTGGTGTCTTGTCTAAGAAGTCCCATTTTTACATCCTATCTTGTTATTATTTACAAAAAATTGCAACCTTAAACTAGACCAGTTGAGAATAAATCTTTCCCTCAGAAGCAGGTATCTCTCTCACGATCTTGTTGTTAGTCATGTTTATATCTATCACCTGGTCCTGTGCCAGATTAGTTTCAAGAATGTGTATTTTGTAAGACGGTGTGTTCTGATTATATGTTACGAGGTTTAAGCTATTGTTGTTGTTATCAGTCAGGTCTGTGTAGCTTGGATTGAAGTACACAGTCATTTTCGTATGATTGGAGTCCTTTATCAGGTCAGGAAAGAAGTCAGCAAGAAGCATTAAGTTTGGATAGGGCTTCGGCGCACCCGCACGCGATACAGGCTTTACATTCAGGGTCTCTGTGAATTGGTTGACAGAGATCTCGAATTGTGATGAGTAGTTAGAGCTTAGGCCGTGCGCATCAATTGCCACGATTGAGTAAATGAACTTTGAGTTGATGTCAAATTCCTTGTCTACGAAGTAGGTCGTCGGGTATCGCTTCTTGTGTATGCGTTTATCGGGTATTCCCTCCGTAGAGACAAAAGGCACAAAAGAGTCATCAAAGTCAAGTTCGACCAGTATCTCAAATGGGACATCAAGCGCAGTGCGTCTAAAGACTTGAAACTTCTTAATGTCTCTCTGCTTGTTGAGCGGGAATCTCCAGCCAATGAATAGTGTCGCATCATTCTCAAGCTTGAAGTAGAGGTCTTCCGGTGGCTGGGGTGGGACAGTCTCTATGCAATCAACGTCGACATTAGATCCCGCAGTTGCGAATAGCATGTCTACCTGTGCGACACCCGCGCCGCGACCTTTGACATCTTGAGCAGAGACATAAAGTCTGATGTTGTAGACTGCTCTAATTTGATAGGAGTAGATGCCTCCATATCTTACGCCCTCGTCCAGAATGAAGTTTTGAGTCGTGTCAAAGATCAGATCGTCATATATCTTGATTGTACCATCAGACTGCTGTGAGAATTTTTGTGCAACATAGCCGACAAGTTGGTATTGCGGTGCAGGAAGCGTCTCATATGCATCAGCATCAAGAATGACAATGTTGTTCGTAGGTATCGTGTAATCGTATGAGTCCGCCATGATTTTAAGCGGAGTAGAATTTTGCCTTGCAATTTCCTGGATGCTATTTGCACTATCAAGTATTGCAGCAAATTCATCTGCGAATATTGATTTTTGATCTTTGATTATCTGGTTAGACACGTCAGCAATTAGAAGGTTATTGATCGTGACACCTGTCCAGAAAGCTCTGACATCTCTCAGGTATTGTGATTTGACTTCTTCTCTAACGTCTGTTCTCGCATATCTGAGTCCTGCTGACTGGATGTTGCCTAGTGAATTGAAGATAAGTGACTTTGAATTGATCACGGCTTCTGTAGAAATTTGCGGAATCGAGAGTGTGACACCTGTATCTTCGGGTACAGTACTAAAATTCAATGATGCTGACGTTATCTCATAACATCTGCTGTCAACCAGAGTGTCTGCGACTTCAATTGCCGAGAAATTGCAATTGAAGGGTGAATTTTCAAAGATAATCTGCTCGCCGGAGTCAATGCGTTGTTGCAGCTTAGGTAATCCCGTTATTGCCTTTGAGACATTGGGAGCACTAAAGTTTATCCTGACATATCTGGGTGCCTGCCCTATTCTTGATGCATAGTATGCCTGGTCCGTGACTCCATCAACAGGAAATGTAGAATACTTCTCATTGACTCTTTCATCTGGCGTGAAAAAGTTATACACAAACCTTGCATCAATAATCTCAGCATTGCTAAGACCAGCAGCGATTGCAGGAAGTGATGTGAACGTAAAATTGCTTGACATTAGGAACCACCTCTAATGTTGAAGTTTGCTGCGGCGACCGCCGTAGATGTCACACTTTGCCTAATTGTACTTTGAAGATTTGACAACAAGTTTGAACCTGCCCGTGTCGCTGTTCGTGTGACAACAGGCTCTTCTCTATCAACAAACCTTGTATTGATGCTCATCAAGATGTCAACCAGGTAGCCGTCTTTTGAACCCTTCAGCAAGGATGCGTCAATTGGAATAGCAACAACCTTGTCAAACACACCGCCGCCGAGCGCTTTTGTGATAATATTGCTCCTTGCGAAGCGCAAACTATTTTCACCTGTTGAGATGTATCTTGACTCAACGAGCTCATCAAACCTGTAGCCATATATCTTTTCCTTGAATGATTCAATCGCTGTAGTCGTATTTGTGTCTGTTATGTCACTGAGTGTGCGCTGGTTGGTGATGTTATAGTCAAATGTTAAACCGTAAAAGAGCTGGATGTAATTCAGGAGAGCCGTCGATTGGAGCTCATTCTGCTTAGACAGCTCATCAAATTGATCATTGGTTGCCAGCGCACGATTTGCATTAAGCTCATATAAAGAAGTTGCATCAAGAACCTGCTGGTAGGATGCGTTGGTCGTTGAGTCATAGCTTAGGTACTGGTGTTCGACGTATCCACCGACAGGATAAGACTTTATGATTTCAATGTCGCCTGTTTCACTACCTCCAATAGGTCTCAAAGTGACTGTCACATCTACATATCCGATCTTGTTTTGATTAAATGCGCCAAGCCTATCAAGCATGCCGTATGGAATACCACAGACAGCGACAATGCTATCCTGGATTTCAGAAATTTCAGAGTCATCCTGGATGTACCTAAGAAATCCATTTAGCGTGTTTGAGCTCTTGTACTGGTCTTTTGAAAAGTTCTGGTATGTTGAGTCTCTAGAGAAGGCAAGCTTTGCTTGACGATTTAAATTGAGAATTGCGTTTGATGTGTAGTGATTAGCCAGATTCTCACCAAAGGTAGGTGTATATGCATACGCAAGGCTTGACGCGTCACTTAACAATGATGATGCCTGCATGATAAATCTGTACACATAGTCAATGCCATCGTAAAAAGTCTGCGTATCTTGCAATATGCTTCTTGCGAGAGGCTGGATGTATTCAACGTAGTACGTGAATTGTGCAGGTGTGTATTCTGAAAGAGTAAGTGTTAAGGAATTCTTAAGATCTGCATAGTCAGAATTAGAGTAATATGCTTTAATGTCTATCTTTCTTTTATAATAAAAGTTTCCGCTAGAATCGCTTCTTGGATACCTTCCCTCGATGAATTCAATTTTAAATGGAAAATCATCTATTATTGAAATCCACTTGTTAAAAAAAAGAAAGGCTCTTTCATCTCTCGTAAACTTAGTTAAAGTTGTCGTCATACCAACTTTATAATTTAAGACGCTAGCACCTGAGCGTGATCCGGTTGATGCTGGAGACATCTTTAAAAATTTATTAGAAGCTGATTCGACATTTCTTGCAGCCTTAAAAAAGTTGTCCCACTGGTGCGAAGACGGGTCATTAAGCCCAGTAATCAATTCATCAAGTAATTCTTCTCCTGCAGAATCTGAACGAACATCAAATTCTACAGGTACATAATCACTATTATAAGTTTCTGCATTTAACGTCCTACCTAACGAAAGATTCATCGTGTTTATGATGTCATCATCAGACGACGTCGTATTTCGTGTTGCATATTCAGGAACAACATGCTTGATGAGATTAAAAACCTCAGTATCAAGCGCAATTCTTGCAGACGATTCGAATGCAGACTTTTCATTTGAATCAACATAGTCTGACGCATTTATCAGTCTATCGCGGAGCATCATGACTTTAAAAATGCGCTTTCTTGTTTCGGTATCGTTAAGTGCCGCCATCAAAAGTGCGAAACGCATGATGCTTGTTGTATTATTTGTTGTGTAGAAAGAGTCTTCCAGCATGAATCGCATTTGTGCGAGAAAAACATTTAATGTGAAAAGATCAGATTCGGCAGGTGCTACTAGGGTCCCAATGTTTGCCAAAATTGATGATTCAATTGATGTTGCATCAGTTGAAAATCTACTTGTCCTAGAAGGCAATTGAGTCCTATCGTTCGCTAAAGGTACTCCAAGAAAAAATTCATCAGCTGATTCATATGAGCTTAATGTTGCTTGATCTCCAATATTGACGTCTAACGGTAGAACAGATTTGCCTTCGTCTTCATACTGCAAGAGGCTGGAAAAAGAACCTGCGTTTGTTGATTTGGATAAGCTTAATCCGCTTGTATATGCAGTAAGATCCCCTATAAGCGTCGATGCCTCACTCTCAAAATTTGTACCAGCGCGTGTGTAAGAAATTGATTTAGAATCAGCTATAATTAAAATATCTGTGTTCTCATCGCTCAAATTTAAAGTGCTTGCATCACTTACGTTTGTCAAATCTCCAAAATAATAAGTGGCGGCCGCGTTATATGCATCAATATTCAGAGGTCTTACATATAGAGATGACGTCTGGCCCGAAATATAGAAGTTGGGTCCATAAATTTTTCTTGCAAATGAGTTTCGCAGTATTTGCAATAAATTCTTGATGTTATAACCAGAATTCAATGTTGAACTGTCTACATTAAGATAAGATTCAATCCAGTCAACTTTCTTCTCAAAAGAGGTGATTTTAGTAATAGGAATTGACGCAGGTAGACTGCCTTCACCATAAGAATTATCAAAATCAGAGTTTGTCTCAATCTCGTAGGGTCCTGCAAGATGAGTCATATAAGACGCTTTAGCGTTGTATGCAGAAGTTATTTTTGATGTTGCTGACCTTAGTGAGTCAATTTGGCTTCTATCGTCTAGCGATGTGTTTACGTCAGAAGAAAGCGTTCCAGTCAAAGAATTTATAACATCATTTACATTGCTTATTGAAACTGTGTCTAGATTTCTCTGAATATTCAATATGTCAGCTTCAGCATTATTATCCTGTGTCAGCTTGGTAAAAGGAATAACAGCAATTGTTATAGGCGTTGATGAACACATGCCTTTATCAATTAGATTAGTGTCATATGACGTTTGTACGACTGTATAAAAGTCATCTGCAGTAACAACATCTTGTGCGTTTGGCAAGATGTTTCTATCTGATGCAATTTCACGGACTATCTGTGAAAGCCGGCCTGACTCTGTAACTGTATTGACAAATAGTTTTCCTATCATACGTTTGCCTCGATGGATATCTTGCTCTCTCCCATTATATTGGCAACAATTAAAACCTTAGACACGTTTTTAGAAATAGGCAAAGAAAAATCAAGTCGATTGTTGTCTGCAACTGATTTTGCTATTAACTTGACGTTACTTGAATCACTGCTGTCATATATTAAAAAATCTTTAACATTAGAAAGATTTGTTGCATTCCACGTTATGATTTTATCAGTAGGTCTCAATTTGACATTCACAAAGTCTAGTTGAGGTGAGGCAAAGTTAGGATAAACAATCAATGTTTTAAAATTTCCTGTTTTCCCACTCTCAATTCCTGCCTGATTGCTTCCTAACGACTTGCCATAGCGAAGAGTACCATAGTAAAGTGCTGATTTATTAAAAAATTTTTGTGTGAAATTCTCACGCTTAGAAAAAGTTGTCAAACCTAACGCTCTTGATGCGATCATTGGATCGCCGATTGAGTTTGCATTTCCAGGTGTGTAAAAATCTCGTGAAGATGCAATGTCCTCAATCATCTCAGAAGCAGGTTTGAGAACAGCTTCAAAAATTAGAATGCTAGGAGAATTTTCCGGTAAATCTACGGTAATTTCTCCTGGCTTGAAGAGGCCTAAAAATTCTTCAATAGATGTTGTCAAGTTGATCTTTGACACAATTACTGCAGTTATGGGATCAAGCTGGGTCGATAGATTCTTTATCTCGTTAGGAAAAATATTGTCTATTCCTAGTGTCTTTAGGTCATTCAAAAGATTTTGTGTAGTAGATGTGTTATTATACTTGATGTTAGCAGAATATCTCCTGGCTGTAGGAGAGTCTGTCTCAAGTCTATCAACTTCAGATACATTAAATTCAAGTGACGTCGATAGCAACTTAGGTTGAAGAATATATGATGATGCTGCTTGAACTCTTGTGCCATTCTTAAATTCAAGTTCAACTTTGTATTGATAAGTGTCATACACCTGTTTTGAGTCATCTTTCATAATAAGGTTTGTATCATTGACACTTCTCTCGCTCACAACTGCGAAATTCCTATCCAATTTCGTAAGATTCTTGCGTAGAAGCCTCACATATATTGCACCGCTAGGCACAGCAAGAAGCTTAAATGATGCGCTGGACCCGGCATTATCAATCGGATAAAGTATCAATTGATTGTTATAGACAAGGCCTGGATTTAAAATCACTTCTTTGTATTCGGCGCTGCTTACATTTTTATAAAATGATACGGGTGTGATCTTTACAGATTTCTTAAATGAACCTGAATCATCGATATCAACTCTGGCAACACCATCGTTTGTCACAGACACCGAGAAAATTTTGTTATTTGTGTCAGGAACCTGATTATTGTCGACTGTGTTTGCAACTCTAATCTCAAATTTGGATATTCTTTTGTCTTTGGGTGTAATGGCAATTCGCGTCTTATTCCTGAAAACTGCAGCATCACCGATCACAAAATCTGCACGGGGCAGCGCATAAAGTCGAACCAGCGGATCGCTATTGAAGCTTACAACTTGGCCTGCGAGCGGGACATTTTGATTTGCCTGCGTAAGTGTCGCAAACAACTCCTGATTTCCTGTGCTCTTCATCGTAAACTCTACAAAGCCTCGAAGCATGTCCTGGTACAGGATAGAGACTTTCTTGACGAGCTGCGTCTTTTTCTTAAATACGCCGGCTCGCTTATCATCATATCCACTTATTGTGTTCTTGAATTCTTGGCTGCTTCCAACTGTCACATTCTTGAACATGTTGGGTCGATTAGCATAAGGAGACTCTCTAGTGATGCGAATCTCATATGTGTTACTAAGCGCAACCTGTGGATCTGTGATGGTTATAGGCACACGGTACTTGTAATAATAGACGCCATCAATAATGTCGTGATCGTAGACAACAAAAGGTGTGTTTGTGAAAGTTATTGGGCTGCTTTTTTGAATAACTACTTTGGGCATGAGTCACTCAAGAATGATAGTGAAAATGTTTGCAAAATTAGTAGCTCCATAACTGTCAACATATGTCTTGCCTAGAAAGACCACATGCTTGTTGGGATTCTCATCGTCAGCAACATAATACTCACCAAAATCAACCATGTCTAACTTTCTAAGATATTGTCCCATCTCAAAAGCCTGAATGCAGATGTCATTTGTCGCAGATGTCTGTGTGAACTCGATCTCCTTGAATGGGCAGATCGGCTGGTCAGGAACGTCACCTACGACCTCAGCGATCACATCGTCGTAGGTGTATTGCTCAACCTCTCTAACGTCTGTGTATTGTCCGAGTGTGACATCACCCTGCGACGTCTTGGCAATCGGTGGCATGAACATGAAGTTTACAGAATTGGAGAAGCGCTTGTCAGTAAAGACTGATGCTGCTTGATCGACCGTTGAGACCAAGTCGTCGCCGACAATTGGACCTCTATTTCCGTAATTGAAAGTTGCAATATTGTCAGAAAGTTCAAATGTCTCTGACTCGTCTAAGGGGTCCTTTGAGGCAATGATCATCTGCTTCTTGAAATTTTGAATCGTTCCTGACAGTATTGTGTTGACTATCTGTTGGTTGTCCTTGTTGTTTGTCTTGCCTGCAGGCTCGCCATTCTTGGTCAGAGTTCCCGCAGTTGCATTGACTCTGTCACCGTTGGAATCGGTGACGGTAGCGAAAGGTATGACCGCACCATTGTCATCTTTCTCAATTGTGATGACATCAAACGCCAACGATGACGCCTCAATGTAGGGTCGCCGTGTCGCAGAATCAAAGGACCCAGAGATCGACGACTCGTCATAGAAGGCATTCTTATCAGTAAATGTCGCATAAGCGATCTTAAAGTCGCCCGTTCCTATCTGGCGCTTGCCCTCTGCCGTGACGACGACGTCCATGACTCGCGTCTTATTGTCAAGTATTCCTGCCATAATCTATATCTATTTCCTTCAAACTTACGTCGTGGATAGAAGTGAGGAGGCCTTGTCGAGAATAACCGTCTGTACTTCAAATGGAGGATTTTCACCAAATACGATAGGGCTTCTGTTGCTTATTGTGCCGTCTTCGTAATAGGGAAATGAGGACGTACACTCAAAGCTTAGATTACCGCTTCTTGTGCTTGACGGATCGACACTCGTGGTTGTCGACTGTGAGACAAACGAGACGACGACGGGTGATGCAATCTGAGTGACTCCAAATGTCTTAACAAAGTTCGGAAGTGGCAGGCTTCTTGCGGTGTAGCGTGTCTCTACACCCTTTGTATCTATGCGTTGTTCAAGCATGTCTCTAAATTGTCCAAATCTATCGTACCTAAATTTAGAAGAGATCAACTTAAGTGTAGTTCTTGATCCAAGCATGGAACCTGATGTCGCATTATTAGATGATGAGAAAGGAAAATTAACGAGTTCAGCAGCTCTTGTTATCGTGCCTGAAAGCTCACTGACTAGGCCTCTTGTTGCACTTGTCGTGCTCATTGATCCAGTCACATAATTTCCTATGTATGTGCCTGCATAAAGTGACGTCTCGTTTACTTGAAACTGGTCGCTAATCACCTGGTGGACATCTTCGTGAATCGCAGGAGATATCAGATGCTGGTTGAGAGACCCTAATAATTCAACTCCGTCCTTGACTAAAGAACCATAGAGAATAATTTCTGCTTCTCCCGCGAGAAGTGTAAGCTTGCTAATTGTGTCGAAACCTGCAGCACCAACTTCACCTATCGATGCGACTGTATCCAGATAACCTGTCGGTAAATCAGGTGGAGTTCCTGACGTTGTCACAGACGGGTCTGGTGTGTATGTTGGAAAGTGCCCTGCGTCTATTCCAAAAACAAGCTCATCTTCTGGCAATAAAACATAGAGATTTTCTCGATAATTGAGGCTTTTTGATGTAACTGCCTCATCAAAGTAATTGATTTTATCTAGAGGATCTCGAACAGACGTCGAATAAGTAGAAGATCTCAGAGTTCTAGGATCAAGATTTCTTGTACTGTCAGGTGTGTTCAGGCCAGAGCCTGTCGTATACGTAAATTGATTATTTCCTCTTGCGTGGATGGTTCTAATGGCGCGTGGCAGAGTGGGAAATGATCTCAAATCTGTGGTGTAATTTTTAACATTTTTTTGTCCACCATCCCAATAATTCTGAATATAACCAGTTGTGAATGTATTTCCGAGACCAACTCTTAAACCAATTGCTGAGGGTGCAGTAAATTGCTGTTCATACGTTCTAGGCGTAAAAGTCATATCTAGAAGGCATGTTTTTGATGTAAATGTTCCTACTGCAGTTAAGCTAACTCCATAGTCAATCTCGAGCTGGTTTTCATGTACGGGTTTAAGGTTGTTTCCCATGCTGATCAAAGGCATTGATTTGCTATTATAGAAGCAAAATGATTCATTGCCGACCAGAGATCTTACGCTTGACGATACATCCATGCTAGAGTCAACAGGAGATGTCGACCTATTTTGTCTATACAGAAAGAAGACATAATTGTCAATGTCTCTTCCTGCGCCTTTTGAGTTTCCTGTGATGACAGAATTTTGGTATCTCTCACTTTTGACAGGAATTTTGACCTGGATCTTCTCTAAAACAAAAGGACTTGTAATGTAATTAGAGAGCTTTAATGTCTGAGATGTTTTAGCGTGGTACTTCTTGGCAACAGGTGCTTCAAAAAATGATGTTGGATAACCGATTTTATCATATCCTGCGAGAAAAAGTTTCTGATTTAGTGGAATGCCTGTCGTAAGCGATGCTGCTATTCCTGGAGATGATGTAAATTGTTTAACTATCTTATCAACACCATTGCCTGTCCCATTGCTAGCAGAGATCCATGTGTTAGGACCAGACGTGTATAAGACTCCGTCAATGAAGTGAATATAATTTGTGGAAGCTCCAGTTGCAGGATCTGTGACGCCAATTTGGTCCCATGTCTTATTGTCAAAGTTATAATACACAAAAGGTGATGAAGTCACACCACCGCCTGGGTTTCCAACAATTTTGACATCAACATTGCTGCTTAGACTTATGTCAATGGGAATTGCAATTTTTGACGATATGGGAGACGTAAATCCCTGATATAGCTTCTCATCAAATCCATTATTCTTTTTCGATCCTGACGTGAAGAATCCTGCAGGGTTTCTTGACTCATTAAAGGCAATGTAGCTTTCTTCCTTGTACTGCGTTAAGTACTGTGATGAAGGATCTGGTGTCTTTGATAAGATTATTGTTCCTGTCAAGAAACCTGATTGCTCTGCACGATCTTTGCTGACATTGAAAGGCATCAACACATTTTGTTTGGAGAACACCTGAATATCTGACTCGTTAAATTGAGACAGGTTATCACCCAGCGTCCTCTCATCTCCCGTCCTAAGAATTGTTGGGTACGCGCCTGCAGTATTATCAGTTATTGCAAGTTGTGCCTTGGGAGAAATATTGAGTATTCTTGTCTTCTTTGTCATCTTAAGAAACCGCCATAAGCAACTGAATCTGTTCCTGCAGCAGATCCATAGTAGTCGTACCCGGTCGTTGGACTCTTCTCGTCAGGACCAACGTATGTGTATTCCAACTGGATTCCGAAACTGTTCACATTAATCTTATCAACAAATAATGAAATTGATACATCATTTCCCACATAGCCCGGAACAGGTATTCCCAGTCTGTCATCTGCGGCATCAAGAAACCAATCGTTTGTGACGTCATTGATGTAATAGAGCCCGCCAAAAGTCGAAGCTGTTGCGCGAATTCCCTTACTTTTGATGATATTTGAGTCTGGAAGTAGTGAACGCTTTCCTGTGTCGCTAAAGACATCAATTTCTCCGTCCTGCGCGGCTCTTCCAAAGTAGGGATCTTCATCACTTTGCACGATATTCTCAGACAGAATAACTGCAGGATCCTTGATCTCATATTTGTCGCTGAAGGGTGAAAACCCGTCTAGATTGAGTCCCTGGCCCATATTGTTTGAGTCAAGCTCGTGATCAATTGACTCATTGGGTGAGAGACGATTTAAACCCTTACTGCTGATTAGTGGCAGATTTGATCGCAAAAAGTAACTTATGTTTGACACCTCGATGCCCTGTCGATATGGGTCAAATGTTACGGTGTCATCGCTAGGTGCGCCAATGATTATTGTCTGTGGTCGCTCAATGAGGCCGATAGACTTGTCAATGAAGGGTTTCAATCACATCCTCCTGATTTTCGCTGTCAGTGCAGTTAGGAACAGATCCGTGGAACGCTGTGGCCTCTCATTGAGCAGGTACATCCTGTCAACTGGGTACCTGTACCTATTTCTCTCGAGAAGGTGAGATTCTATGACGAAATTGACTCCTAAGAATTTTGTCTTTCTAGGCAGTAATTGTTCTATCAAAACTGTCAAAGATGCATCAAACCACTTGAATAGCTCTAGACAACGCCTAACGTCAACTGGATCTGTGAGCCTTTCAAAGTAGACCTTTGAGACTTTCTCAAGATCTGGATAGATTTCATCAAATATTGATGAAGTCTGTCCTAGCGCATCATCAAGAAATTGAGTGTCACCTATAAGCCCGATCATGTCTTCATTGAGCGCCTTGTAGGTAGAGAATTCAACAGAAAAACGATTATCATCATTGATAGCCTGTTCAGGACCTAGCTGGTAGACGGGAGCAGGATATGAAACATCGTCTGTCTGGCCTAGATTGAATAGGCTTCTCACGCGGACTTTGTCATCTGTTTGAAGAAGGTCTATGTTGGGAGAAATCCTATTAATCTGGAAGAGCTCGTTCTTCACGATCTTCTTCGTGGGTTCAAATCCCCTGCCTTGCATGTGAAATTTATTTTGGCTGAAGTCGAATAAGACAATTTCGCCTGAGCCGTTCGATCCTGTCGTTGCTTGATCAGCTGATACATCGACGTGCAATCTTTCAAATGTTCCTGTCGACTCTGTGTCAAAACTAAAGTTGAATCTTGGATCTTCGACGCCTCTTGAAGCATAATTTCTCAGATGCTCAAGTGACTCCGTCTCTGTTAATGCCTTTGACCAGAATCTTATCTGTCCTGTGAGACCATCAAAATGTGTCTCAATGTTTGAATTAAGAAACATGGGTGACGCAATGTCTAGGCTTTGTGAGCCGACTATCATGAATGCGCCGGATGCATTGTAACTTGCGCTCAAGTTTTGAAATAGATCGTGTGATGTGATCCCTGTTGTGGTCTCTGAGAAATATGAAGATGTGGTAAAATACGTGTATGTTGTTTGATCTTCAACGTATCCACAACGAAGGTGGTATGATGAAGAAAGACTTTGTGTTAGGTCTCCGCGTGCGCGGACCGCAGAAACATACCACTTCTCACCGTTGAACATGTTAATGTCAGGTATGACAAGGTCAAGCTTAGGTGCTGTCAATTCATCACTTGACCTAACAAGAAGATGCAGGTCACCCGAGCCTGATGACGTGTTGTGATTATAGACTATGTTAAGAAGACAAGGCTGTGACGCGAGAGACAATGAAAGTGATCCTGTTGTCTGTAGTCTTATCAAACTTTGATCATTATTGTGTGTTATTGTCGGTTTAAATTTGACAGTTGTCTCAATAGCAAATGAACCTGATGTTAGTAGGCCGTCATTCGGATCGTCAGAAAGACCATCAACAATGCTTCCTGCAATCTGTGGTAATCCTGGCTCGACTCTTGAGGCAGACAGAAATGGTGAGATGATTGTTGGAATGTTTGTGAACAAACCTTGCGCATCCGGCGATGTGCCAGGTCCTGCAAGCGTTCCTGACATGTCAGCAAGTGATGACATCTCTTGCGTTTGTTGACGAAGATTTTTCAAACTAACGACAGCAGGTCCACCGAACTCTCTTATGTTGAAGAAGTTCTCAGGAATTATGCCGGTTGACAAAATTGCCGACCTTATTGAAGACCTTGTTCCTTTTGCTTGCACAATTTCTGTGATGTTTCCGAGGATTCTTCGCCAAATTTGGTATCTTACCTGTTTGAGAGAAGTCTTTGCATACCCGTAATTGTTCTCTAATGACTTACCATAAAAGAATTGGTCTGACGTTGTGTTACTAAAGAAATCAGGCAGTTCAAGACCGTAGTATTGGGCTACAAGCGGCAGGAATTTATCAATAGCAGATTCAGGATCGTCCAGCTCAACATAATTGACATGAGAAAAGTAGTCAATCATCAACTTGAGCTCATCGAAGAACTTTGCATACGTCAGAAGAAAAACTACCATCAATTGCGGTTTTGGCAAGATTCCCGTTCCAGGAACAGATGATGCCTGGTATCTATCACCTAGATTTTGATCATATGTTGTCAATCCTTCTGCGCTAGCGCCTATCGCGAGGTAGTGCCTTGGAACTAACTTTAGGATAAAATTGGGATTGTCATTGTCGAAAGATTCTGCGTCTTCAAGCAAAGAATCATTTAATTCGACAACGCTATCATGACCTGCAAATAAAATAGGAGAATAATTGATATTCTCATATGACATAGGTGTAGGTGCTGAACCTGTATTCCTCAATCCTGAATTGAAGTTATAAATTCTAGAATGAAGTTTGTTACCTGAGCTATCAAGAACATAGTCATTTCCTGTGTATGAACCTGACGGTTCATTGAACTTCAGATACAGGGTCAAAAATTCATCAGGATAAACTTCTTGTCGAGAAAACTCAGCCAAGTCTTGAATCGATCTCTCATTTTTGAAGTATCTAAACTCATCCATGGAGCAAGATAATGTCTCTTGCGGTGTGAATGAGTAGTCAAGAATTGTGTGAGACGATCCTGACCCGATGTACATAGGCTCACCTGCAAATGCAAGATTGCCAAAGTCCTGTGTGTCTGACGATGTGTAAAAAAGTGTCTGGTCTAGGTAGATTGTTGCCTTTTTTGCACCATTGTCATCCTGCATTTGTGCAGAAATGTGAACCCAGTCACCTTTATCAACAGAACCTGATGCGAGAATATAAGCGTCAGATGCTGACGAGACTAGAAAGATGAGATTGCACTTACTCGTGTCGCTGGAAGACGAGAGTGCGAGAGTGACACCAGCATTAGAAGAAAGACGCTGCGTCACTATCTGGTTGTCATTCACTAATTCAGGAATATTGATAAATAATTCAATATCGAATGGAGATGTACCCGGATCAAGAACGGGTAAACCATAGTCAACCTTATTTAGGACAGGGAAGTTGAATGACTTTCCATCAATGACTTTAATGTATGTCCCATCAGATGGTGCAGATGATCCTGAGAATTTCAGGTAACCCACATTTTTTGGAAAAGCATCAAATACAAATTTCTCAAACCCAGTCATGAGATTTAAGAAATTTTGTATCTCAGCTCTCGAAGAATCATAAGGAAAGTGATTTATGATACTATCAAAAGATATGTCAACCTTTGATCTTGCCGAATTAAAAAACGTGTGATTTTCAAATGAAGTGTAATCAATAGGAAGTTCTTGGGTTGATTTTAGGCCTGTTCCTTCGGGATCAAAACCAAAAGATGCCGTGTTAATTGCGTTCGATCTTGAGATTTCTTCATTTTTGATATTTTTGAAGACAACACTGGGCTGTCGCCTAACTAGCGTAGATGACGACTTGAAGCTAGGTCTATCTCCTGTGCGTGATCTCATTGAGTCTCTCTATTCAACTCTAAATTTTGCGGCGACATCATTGATTATGATCTCAAGCCCCTTATTAATTATCTTGAAGTCAAACGTGTATGTTCTTCCTTTTGGAAGAGACGACATGAAAAAATCAAAGTAGTGTGAAGTTGCATCATTAGAAGTCTGCGTGCCAGGATCATGAAAAGGTATGATCACTTCATCGTTTTCAAAATCTCTAACTCGATAAAAACATTTATCAACAACTATTCCAGTATTTTCCAAAGGTAGCTTTGAGTAAACGACATCAGATGTGAAATCTTGTATGAAAAGCCTAAACCTAAAGGACTCGTCAGACTTGTATGACGATCTCATGTTAGTGATGTTGACAAAGAATCGTTCAGGTGTCTGGATAAAAGATGTTCTCTCCACAGCATTTATTGTCATTGATCCCGTGTAATATCCAACAGTCCCGTCAGTTGAATGCCAGATTTCATCAAAAGTCACTGACCCTGAGTTGACAACGAAGAGGCGAAGATTTGGATCAAATGAGCTAACTGCAAACGAAGCTGTGTAGATTCCTGTCTGAAAATTCTGACCGATCTTAAACTGTGATCCTGTGTATGACTGTGAAAAAGACCCTGTAGATAGAGTGATTAAGATGCAGTTGTCTCCACTGACTGGCGACGCTCCAGCGCCAGAAAGGATGTTTGCAGGATAACTTCTGTGATAGTTGTTTAGAAAAATTGACCCCGAGATGTCAAAATAAAACAAATTGTGATCATCTTGCAAGGTGTCGTCATACGTCACAACAAGCTTAGGCCTCTTTGCTGTGCTTGTCGTATTCCTTGATGCAAATCTCTTGACAAATCTTGTCTTCCCATCGGTCTCTTGAGACCCAGAGTAGGCGATCCTAAAACCACAATCAGGTATCAAACCTGCGAGAGTGCCAGATACGATTCTAGTAATATCAATATCTAAGTCTTCTGTGCCAAGTGGAAATGACTGTGTGACATACAGGAATACGTTCCCATTTCCGTCGTTCAAATTTCCTGACCCTATTATGTCAATATCTGATGTGCCAAGAAAGCCTTCTACGCTTGCTCCTTGTCCACTCCAGGTGACTGGTGTCGTTATGACAGACGCTGTGATGAAGTTACAAACATCTAGATCTTCAAACCTTGTGACATCTTTGCCTAAGCCTTCGTCAAATGACTTCGATAGTGGATGGACAATGAGAGTAAAATTCGCAGGCGTTGTCTGACCTGCATAGACATCTGAAAGTCTTAGATGACACCTAAACGATGGATCATTAATATCCAACGTCGTCTGTGTCATTTCTCTAATAGGATTTAGATCGAAGTAAATCAACCCTCGCGAGAGCTCAATGGGTTGTGACTCGCCCGCGATTGTGTTCTCATCAAATAGTTTAAAGATGTCAATTGTACCTGCTTGCCCGATATTGGCATCGGTCACACGAATCTGCCCTACGATTTTATTGGTTATGTAGGCGTCTTTATTGGGTTGGATGATTCTGTACATACGTTCCTCAGACTGCGTTACCGATTATGTCAAAATTAGGATATTTTAACTCAAATATTCCACCAATAGGGGGTGATATGATTCCTCTTGATGTGTTTCTAGTTAAATCATATGAAATGTTTGAATATTGACGATCTGAAATACTATTCATGACGTTGACAAACCTGTATTTCTCAAGAGATATTACACCCGGCTGGTTTAGAATCAGATTTGATATGTCACTTATTACTATTGGTTGATCTATTTGAAAGTTTTTCGTTGCCAGGTAATTCCTAATGTTATTATTGATACTTGCTAGCGTTGTCGTCTTGTTTACGCCTTGGTCTAAGGTTACCGCGTAGTAGAATTGGTAATTGACTATTTGCGCATCAAGAATGTCAATTGCATCAGATGTCAGCCTAAACTGGTTTAGAAACTTTGCTAGATTTTTCTTCAATGAGTCAGGTGATGTTATCAAATACCCATCTTGATCTCTACTCACTATGAAAAGCTGTGTTGCAAGAGGATTTACTGGACTGGATCTAATTCCTACTCGATAGACTCTACCAAAATTTGGTGGCATTGAATAGACACGTGCAATCAGATCTTGCTTAGTGACTATTCTTGATTGAGCATTCCTATAGTTCAAAGCAATCGATCTAAACTCGTCTAACGAAGGCGTGTCTTCGCCTCCTTGAGCAGGATTGAGATTGTTGACTTCTAATGACGCTCTTATTTGGGCTACTTTAGTCTGTGGTACATTTTGATTGAATGTTGTCAATAACGAAACAATGGTCCTTATTGTTCTAGATGCAACGTTGTGTGTCAATCCTCCGCCTGCGCGATAAGTGATTGTGAGTGTCGTGTTAACAGGAGAAATTCCAAGGCTTGTTGTGCCAAGCAATGAATTGGGATCAATTGCGACTCTAGCAAAAGACTTTCTATCACCGTATAGAGGAAGTGCGATTTCGCTGGGATCAGGTAAAATATCATCATCAATAGTATCAGCTCTTCCTGAACCGAAGATCATTGTTGTCTGTGCAGTATTGATCGAAGTGCGTGTTACAAATCTATACGGAGCAGGAATTACTAGAAGCTTGTCAGGAACTTCTTTACTATCTGATTCATTATTGATCATTCTTTTAAATACTACATCATTACTTAGCGATGCAACCTCGTAATAGTCATTTAAGTCAGTATCGACTACTTTTAAGATCTCTGACACATTATTTCTTGTCAATGTGATGGTTCTAAATTGCGTGAATGTGTCAGGTATGCTAATGTTTTCTTCAACTGTCTCGCCTGATGAACAAAGACTTGTTCTAGACACGATGTATGACGAAGGATTTCCAGATGTATCAGACGTTGAAACCTGTATCGATGCTAGCAAATTGCCTACATCGTCTTTTTCTGCAAAGTCTATATCATCCAAAAGCTCAAAAATCGTGCCATTGCTTGACTGGAGCTTTGATTTTGATCTAATAATAGGCAAGTAGCTTATTTTAGGCCTATATGACCCGTTGTAGATCTCAGACTCGACCTTGATATTGAAACTTACTTCACAAAGCGCAGGAGCTGCGCCTGTGATCTTGACTCCTGCCAGCCTTATCTGTCTTTCAATATTGGCAGGTTCAACTGCAGTCTCAAGATTCAACTCATTAAACTGGTGATCCATGTAGAATGACATAACATCGCCGACGTATGAAGTTAAGTCATTGAACATGCCTCCCAAAGAACCGTCTGTGAAGTCTTGAATCTTGTCTGGATAGTATGTTGTTGCATATCTTAAAAGCTCTGATCTAAACGAGTTAAAATCTCTGTTAAGATAAGACCTCTCTCTTTTTTGAACTAACGATTTTTTGACATTGTATGATGACATTTTTAACTCAAATTAGTTAAAGTTAGGTCTAATCTTCTGTTCTGAATTCCGAGTGCAATAACAGAGTAGATAAGAGAAATTTTGACTCTAGAAAAACCGTCTCCAGTAGGAACCATCTCATTCAATGATATTGTATCGATCGTGATATATGGCATGTATTTTTGTGTTGTGTTCTTAATTAAGCTTGATGCTCTAGCACTCCAGTCTTCTAGAGAAAGACGTTCCGTAAGTAGAACATTTAAATTTGCACCAAAATCAGGGCGTCCGAGCCTCTCGCCGAAGTTTGTAAGAAGCATGTTCTTAAAATCATCTACAATACCATCAGCAACATTTGTCGTTGTCTTGAAAGTCTCTCCGACGGAATTTGGAAATTGTAAGGGCGTAATAATACTAAAGGGCGTTGCAGGTGAAGCGGGCTGTGTCTCAATTCGCTGTGTAATCGGTGATGAACCTCCCTTAAAGGTTCTTTGAGGCTTTGTTGATGTTGTTGTTGATGTTGCCATGTTAGTAATTATATGACAATGAAGGACACGTTGCAACGTTTAGAATTGCTGTGTTTGTCAAATCTAAGATCCTAATATTTTTTTTGATTTGATTGTCGATAATAGATTAAGGATTTCACCAGCAGCTGTAGAGATCTCTACGAGCGCATCTGTTCCTGGAAGTGCGCCTGTGGGAGGTTCAAAATCTTCTGGAAAAGTATCAGGTATTGGATTGGGAATAGGAACTATGCCCAGTGCTATTCCTGGCGGAACTCCAGGTGATGCAGGGACGCTGCCTAAAAGTGTTATAAGCGTCTGAATTGCCGCTGAGATGTCAAGCATTTTTGAAATAATATCATTAAATTGATCATAACGAAGATATGGCTGGTCATCTTCTTCACTTGATAGCTTTATCTGAGCGCCAGGTGTGATCACTATATTTCCATCATTCTTGATCAGTATGCTAGACTGACTAGAACCTGACCCAACGACAATCTTCAAGTCTTGCCTTGATAGAAGCCTAATTTGATCTGATTTTACCACGACAGCGGGTGCAGTTCCTGAGTTGTCTCCAGCATTGACGTTAAAATCAGAATCGACGTTTAGATTCATTGAGACGTTGATTCTTGAGCTATCGTTAATGAGATCTAAATTTCCCTCTGTTGAGCTTCTTGTTGTCGCTTTATCAACCTCATCATAACCCCTTGAATTTTTAAATGTTGTCAAGGGTGCTGTTTCTGCTGATTGACCTCGCCCTACGACAATATCAATTAAACCGCTACCTACAGATTTTTCCTTATTCAACGATGAATTAGACCCAAGGACTATTAATGTGTTATTTGATCCCTGTAAAGATGTGTCTGATGATTTCATATAGAATCTAGGGACAACTTCTCCCTGGAACTCACTTTTGATCACGTCGGAATTATCTACAACACTTTGATAGGAAATCCCTGTAAGACCGTAGTCAGGAAATTTTCTTGCGACTGCAGGATTATTAGTAAAATTTGATCGATCATTGTGCGTATAATTAACATCTTCTGCTATTAAGTCTGCAGGCTTTCTTGTAAGCCAATACCCAATTCTATCACCTTTCTGGGCAGAACCATAAAGTATAAACACTTGCTCGCCGGGTTTCACAGGCATATTGAGATGTGAGAACATGGGATAAAAAATCATAACATCGTTCTGTTCTTCATTGTCAATCATCTTTGCCATGATTGAACCAGGTGGCATGCTAGAGAGTCGTTCAGGCCTCAGCATAGGAATTCTCAAATTGCTGTATTTTGCAAGCAGGCTTGCGATGGCATCCGGGTTCGGTGCAGAAGAAAAATATTCTACGACAACGGCTGTATAGAAATTACCCAATCCTTGCATCATAAGTCCCTTGTCTAAAGATCGTCATCATTGCTGATTCGATCAAATATCGAATCAGGATCCATCGGCTTTGAATCTTCTCTGGCGACGAGCTCGGCCAATTTCAAGATCTGGTCGTTTGCTCTTGACATGCGCTCGAGATACTTGGCAATCACAGGACCCAGGATGTTGTGATTTGCAGCATTTCCCTTGACTTGCATGAGAGTGTCCGTGAAGAGGATTGATGCATTCTCTCTATCATCGACAGCATTCTCATAAATCTCTAACCACAAGACGCGCTTCTTGTCATCGATATCGGTCAAGGTCTTAAGAAGATCAGAGAACTCTGCGATCTTCTTTTCTTTCTTAGTAATCTTGTCGAGAGCGTCTGAGTATTTATCGACTGTTGACTTTCCCATAACTCTCCTAGAAGATCTGTGTTTTTGTTATTTCTCTATAGTGCTTTCTTATGGATGACATCGACGATGAAAGCTGTTTAGGTGTCAAGTTTGTCATGTCTCGAACATACACAAAGATCGCGCGCTTATTAAGGCTCTCAAGATTGTCAATGTTCTCAAACAGCTTCATGATTGAGTCCATGCAGATCTTATCATTCTCACAGGTCAATCTTGTCTTAACCTTGCCAAGTGTGTCATTGATTCTTACGACTATGTCAATGTACTCGGTCTCAGGTGTCGAAAGTGGATCATGCTTGTGAATGTCAAACGGCACAAGTTCGATCTCAGACATGATTCCGCGATCTTCCATGCTGATGTGTCGATTGTTCTGTTTTTGTCTCTGCCTGCTCTTGACAATGATCCAGTTTTTTGCAACAACGTTGAAGTAGCTAAATGCCTTTGTGCCTCTTGAAGCATCAAACTTCTTAAGTGTCTCATAGAGAAATGTGATGCAGTCATTCTTGAAGTCATCAGACATGATAACGGCGGCATTTCCGTGGATGAAAATAAGATTTTCAACAAGCTTATTGAATGCAGGAAGAATCTCATTGACGTATATCAATTCTTTCTGCCTCTGATCACAGGAAGTTTGAAAACTTATGATCGCATCATGAGTACCAGAATGAAAGTAATACTTTAGGTCATTCTTCTTAGTTATCTTCTTTTTCTTTGTCGTCGTTTTTATCATTAAGATTCACTCTTTGAGAATTCTCAATCTTATTTGCTATGTACAAGACTGCATCACGTGTAACGCCTATTTCCTCAATGACTTGTCTAACTTCAACTGAGTCGAAAAATACAGGTTTTTGAAGAATTTCAGATATACTCTGGTATCTACCATCAAGAACTTCTAACGAATCTTCAATCGCATCCTGGATGTTAAGTATTATTTTACCAAAGACGTACGCCTTATAGGCAAAAAATGCTGTCAAAACAGACAAAATTGCCACAAGCACGATGAGAAATGCCATCATATGATCTCTTTAATAATTTCTTGATATGCGGGCTCGATGCTCTTTCTAGAAAATTTATCTCTACACTTGACAGAAAGATCTTCGGCCCACTCCTTGGGTGTCAAGTAGCTGGACTTAAACTTCAAGACCTTCTTCTTGAAATCAGCCTCTCTTGGATTGGCCCACTTGACATCGTTGACAAAGATCCTATTGTCGATCTTTGCCGGAGGAACGTCGATCAGGTCGTAGTCGACGCCAATGAACTTGCCCATCTTCATGAAGTCTAGATGACCTGACCAGTTTGTTGTGATCACAGGGAGACCTGCAACTGATGCATCGAGGATCGGTAGGCCAAATCCTTCACCTCGTGTCAGGTTTATGAAACACTTGACTGATGGGTGTTTGTATAGTGAAGTGACCTCATGGTCGGTCATGTTTCCATGGAGGATGTGAACTCTTGGAAACTGGCCTGGACGAACACGTTTTAACAAAGCGTCGATTGTCTGAAACACATTGTGTCTGTCTATCTGCGTTCCTCTACCCATGTTGGTCTTGAGTATGAGTCCGACGTCCTTGTCATCACAAAATGCCTCGCAAAACCACTTGATGGTGTTGAAGATGTTCTTTCTATCACTAACGTCATCAGTTGCAGTAAGCTGTGAGACTACCAAAAAATTGAATTTTGTGTCAAACTTGATGTCTAATATGTGCTTAAGCGGTTCAAGATCAAGTGACTCCTGGTGCCACTCACCAATCACAACGATCTTTGTCTTTACATCACCTGTTCGAAGAAATGTGTCTCTAACGTGCGCAGTTGGGACAATGACAAGGTCCATCAAGTTTATGGCATCAAGCCACTTAGGATTACAACGATCAGTCTCAACACCCGCCGTAATTCCGATGTTGAATTTTGCTAGAGATTTTGACCACTCATCTGGAAGCTGGACCTGGAGAGAGACATCGAAGCCCTCGTTGGCTGATATGGACTTTGACATGATCTCACCTGTAAGACCATCAAATCCATTTGGATCAATTGACCATGCAGTGTTACCCCATTGCAAAACCTGTGTCCTTAAATCAATGTCTGGAATTCCTCTCACGGCCTTGAACACCTGGCGCGAGTGCTCACCATATCCAGAAATGCTTAGAAGCGGTGCCCGTACTACGACGCTCTTCATCAAAAGCTCCTAATTTCCCAGTTTTTACGTTTTTCCTTCCACGTATTGATCAGGTTCAAGGCGGAATTGTGCCAGTCATCTATTGTTTTCTGGTATGCAAACTCAGATGTTGCATACTTTCTGACTTTCTGACGTAACTTCTCTCTTTCAGTCGTGTCAAGATCATATAGCTTCATGATTCCTGTCGCCGTGTTCTCACAAGTGACATAGTCCTCATAGATGTATGGGACTGTCTGACTTCCAACAAGCGTCTTACAATCAATGTCAAGTGCGACGCCATTCTCACTTCCATCACGGTGGTCAACCACCTGTCGTGTGAGACCTCCTGTCTTTGCAGCGATGATGGGAGTTCCTGCACTCATTGCCTCAAGGGTCCCTAATCCAAAGCCTTCGGCAAAGCTGATGTTCATGCAGAAGTCTGAGATGTTGTAGAGCACATTCATCTTGTCAAATTCAATTCTATCCTTTGAAAAGACAACGTTATCAGAGATCTTTAACATATCTGCAACTGCTAGAAGGTTTGGTCCTTCCTGGTCAAGCGGGTCTGTGTGCATGATGAGAGTTGCCTTTTTATGACCTTGCTTCTTTTGAAGCTCATCTAGGAACATCTTCCATGACAAGAGAACGTCTGCAGACCGCTTTCTCTTTGCGTTCCTGTTGACCCAAATCCCCACAAAATGGTCGATCTTATTTTGACCAAGAATTGCACGCTTGTAATTCATCCTTGCCGTCACATCTAACGGAAAGAACATGTTGTCAGGAATCGCGTGTGGGACGAAGTTAACCTTATCAGGATAGTAATCCTTGATCATCTGATATGTCATGTGCGAGTGACAATTAATCAGGTCTGTCGACTTGTAGAATGCATCATTAAATGCAGGAAACGGCTCATTATCCCAAACATGCCACCATGCGATAGGGCAGACCTGGTGGATCTCATCTTCAATCTCAAAGAGCCAAGTAAAGAAT
>Ga0172373_10001673_pt1 | contig 35539 bp, 42 predicted proteins | sample Lak10m_2_FD_114546 | JGI IMG/M metagenome (GOLD analysis project Ga0172373, IMG submission 114546) | Freshwater microbial communities from Kabuno Bay, South-Kivu, Congo - kab_092012_10m | ecosystem: Environmental > Aquatic > Freshwater > Lake | place: Democratic Republic of the Congo...
ACTCCACGCTTAAGGCCTTGCAGAAGAATAGTAAAAAGATCCTCTCATTCTTTCAGTGGACGGATACAAAATACGCCGCCCAAACCGTTCCCTGTGTACCTTAATCAATTCCGGCATCCATATCACTTCCACTACGCCCGCCATGCCGGATTCATAGGTACAGGGTAGATCATTCCATTCACCCGATCTGGACACGCTGATATGACCACAGTCCTCACCATTCCAGTCATTGGGTTCACCCGGGGCCCAATGCCGATAAGTGGATGTTTCCCCGCTCACCCAAACCCAATCGCCCTCAACGGCCTGGTCATTCAATCCCAGCCAAAGATCTCTAGTCTGGCCGCCGTACTGCGAGAAAGCCTGGAGTATCCAGTCGTTTTCCGCCTGATTGGACACCGTGGCCAGATGGCCACCCAGACTGACAGCCTCGTTTTCAGAATCGGTCCAGTTCTGCTGGGACAACAGATAATACATATGACCATTCGCAGGATTAATGACCGGACCGTGGATTATCTCCGCGTTTGCCGCGGATGTGTGGAGGCCGATCACGGCAAGGATTGAAGACAAAAGTAAAACTTGTGGCCTTTTCATGTGTGTATCCTCACAAGTGCCCATTAGGGTGGGTTAGGGGGCGGGCACGTTCCCGGGACTAACCTCAAGCCGACACCCCGGAGACGGGCCTGGTTGGGTAAAAGGCGGGTAAACTCGACAGGATGGCGAAAATACTAAAAATGGCTCACGAATACCCTGCAAATGCGCCGTCTCTCACCCGTATCCATTTGAAGAGGGCGCCCATAATCCGGGGTGTCAGCCCGGATCATACGCCACTTCATACTTATTGAGGAGGTCCCAACTACTCGATTTACAGCTCAATGAATCGATGGTTTGAGTCGGTTCAGAGCTTCGATTTTGAGGGCCGTAAAAATAAGTTCACGCGGAAGGCTAAGCGCTGCCGCTGTGGCGTAGGCTGTCAGGATGGTGCCTGCTGGGAGGTTGGAACCCACAAATCCGTCAGTGAGAACTGATGTTCGTCGAAAGGGGGTGGGGCCACCCTGTCGTCTTCCTGGGCGGTTTGTTCCAGCAGCCAATGCCCTTCCAATAACCGGTAGACCTCCAGCGTGCGCTGATCCGGGTCGACCAGCCAGAGCCAGGCCACCCCTTGCGTGGCGTAAATCGGCGTCTTTACCACCCGGTCGGTCCGCGCCGTTCCGGGCGACAGCACTTCGCAAACCCAATCCGGCGCCAGGGTGAAGTAGGCGGTCTCGGGGAAGACCGGCATCCGCTCGCGTCGCCAGCCGGCTAGATCAGGAACCAGAATGTGCGAGCCCAAATGCAACTCGGGCTCATCCAGTATCCACCAGCCGCCAGGGCCGCCGCGCCCACGTTGAAAAGGAGAGGTCAATTCCGCGCCGATCCCCGAGGCGCTGAACGCATGGCGGGGAGCGGGTCTTGGTTGGGTGATGAGCTGGCCATGCAGAATTTCCCCGATCAGGTGTTCCGGCAGGTCGAACAGGTCCTCATACGTGGCCAGGCGCTGGGCGGTACTAGTCATTGCTGATTTCCTTGATGCGTTGGCTCAACCCGGAAAGGCGTTGATCCGGGGTTTACAGGCAGGGTAGCGGCGCACCCCATGATGGGATGAGGTCAGGCGTCCGGAGGACGATAGCCTTCCGGCATGACATTGGCACCACCGAACAGAAATTTCTCTCGCTCACTGGCGAGAAACTTCTTGGCCTCTGATTCGAATGGCGTCAGGCGGTGTTCGTTGATCAGCATCGTCTGCAATTTCAGCCATTCCTGCCAGGCCTCGAGGGAGATGTTCTGGAAAATTCGCTCACCCGTAGGCCCCGGGAATGGGGGCTTGTCCAGGCCTTCCGCCTCCTTGCCGGTGCGCTGACATTTCACGATATGGGACATGGTTGCCTCTCTGAAGTTATGGTTGTTAAGGATGCGCGGGCCAGGCTGTGCGGTCGCGGCCCTTACCGTTGTCGGCGTAATCCGCGAGCAAGGATTTGATCGGCGCCGGCAGCCCGCTGGCCTGCTCGGGATGGACCCATCCGCCGCTACTCTCGGAGACCCCGCCGAATCCATTAGCGTAGCCGGCCACGGTTACGAAATCGAGATGGTAATGCGAAAAGGTGTGCCGGCGCTCGGGTAATGGTATCGTGGCTTCGTGGTCGATCTGGCGCGACTGGCACCAAGCCGTCAGGGCTTCCCGGGATGGGAACTCCGGCAGGCACTTCAGCCCCCCCCAAATCCCGGCCGGCGGGCGCGTTTCCAGCCAGACACGTCCATCGGAGTCGCGCAGCAGCAGAAAGAAGCACTGCCGCACGGGCATTTCACGCCGGGGCCGCGGGGTGGGCAGGCAGTGAGCACTCTCCATCTGGCGAGCCTTGCAGGAGATTGTCAGCGGGCAGGAGGTACAGGCTGGACGGGTGCGCGTGCAGACCATCGCGCCGAGATCCATCATGGCTTGGTTGTAATCGGCCACCCGCTCCAGCGGTGTCAGGCTTTCGCTGAGTTCCCAGAGACGTCGATTCACTCCCGCCTCCCCGGGCCAGCCCTCGACACCGTCGAAACGGCAAAGTACGCGCTTGACATTGCCATCCAGAATCGCCGCGCGCTGGCCATAACCCAAACTGAGGATGGCGCCGGCGGTTGAGCGGCCAATGCCAGGCAGCGCCTCCAACTCGGTGAGGGATTTCGGGAAAACCGCTTCGTGGTGTTCGAGGAGGTATTGCGCGGCGCGGTGCAGATTGCGCGCCCGCGCGTAGTAACCCAAGCCCGCCCAGAGGCCGATGACTTCGTCCAGATCGGCGGCGGCGAGATGTGCGATGTCCGGGAAGCGGACCATGAAGCGCTGGAAATATGGAATGACGGTTGCCACCTGCGTCTGCTGGAGCATGATTTCCGACACCCAGACCCGATACGGATCGCGCTCGATCTGCCAGGGTAGATCCTTGCGGCCATGCGCGTCATACCAGGCGAGTACCCGGGTCTGAAATTCATCCTGATTCATACATGGGGATTTTACGGGGGGTTGATCGGACTCGCCAGACTCCAGTGGACGATGTCAAACCGGAAGCCACGGAATGGTAAACTGCGCGCCGTTTGTTGCCATTCAAACTATCGCCATCATGGATTTCACCTGCCCCTGTCCCTGTGGATCCGGTCTCGTCCTGGGCCAGTGCTGCGGCCCTTACCTGGCCGGACAGGCCGCGCCCGCCACGGCCGAAGCCCTCATGCGTTCGCGCTATGCAGCGTTTCAGTTTCGTAACGCCGAATATGTCAAGGACAGCTGGGACCCCATCAATCGGCCCAAGCAACTGAGCTTCGATCAGGATCAGCGGACCTGGTCCAGCCTGGAAATCGTCAATACCATAGGCGGCGGCGAGCAGGACGAGCGCGGTGTGGTCGAGTTCAAGGCCAAGTATGAACTCGGCGAGGATACTTACCTCCTCCATGAGGTCAGCCGCTTCACTCGCCATGGGGGACGCTGGAATTACCTCGATGGGACCTTTGCCTACCACGGCAAGATTGCCCATCAGGGCAAAATTCTCAAGAACGCCCCTTGCCCCTGCGGCAGCGGCAAGAAATACAAGAAATGTTGCGCCTGAATTCCCGCCAGTTTGGGGCAGGGTGTGTGGTATGCCCCACTGGACAGGGGAAATCCCACGATTGAACCCAACATTGGCCTGGCCTGCAGCGGTTGGCTCAAGCTATTGCGGGTTTTGATGTCGTTGGCGCGGCTATTGCTATTGAATCGCTGGCGGCCGGTGAGTGCTCTCCAAGGATGGGAAACCGACTGAGCCTGTGGCTCACGGACCCAGCACTCGTCGGCGCGCACCACCAAGTCTACCTGCATCACTGAAAGCACTCTGTCCGCCAGTCTTCGAGCCGCCAGGACTCGTACCTTGTCACCGTCTGAACATCCCCACCTTGCGCCATGGGTGCGACTGCCCAGGGTTCCCTGTCATACTTCAGGCGCGCTATTGTATGCATCACCAACATTTCAGGAGAACCCACTAATGCAGCGGAATTTCATGTGTGTTTGGGCGGCAGGCATCGGATTCATGATGGTCACCCCGACAACCATGGCGGGTAAAAACCTCACCGAGGCCGAGGCGCCGCCCGCGGTTGTTGCAGCCTTCAAATCCGCCTACCCGAATGCCACGAATATCGAATACGAAGAAGACATGGAGAAAGGGGTACAAACCTACGAGGTGGAATTCACCTCAGAAGGGAAGAAGTGGGAAGTCGATTACACTCCGGACGGCAAGGTACTTAAAACCGATCAGGATGATTGACCACCCCGGCGGCCATGAAAGCCTGGAGTTCTCGCGTTGGGAGACATCATGCAAGCACAAAAACTGATTTTCCGCTCACTGGCGTTGGGAATGCTGACATTTTTGGGTACAGCGATGGGGGCGCCAGTGGCTGGTACGGAGTGGAGAGCCACCCTGCAATTGGATATCACCTATAAGCGAAGCTGCCCAACCCTGAGGAGCCTGCGGCAGCACAGCGTTACCCTGCCGGGCGCCTTGACGCTGGGCGATGATGGCGGCTATTCCTTACGATTTCGCGATGGGCGGGTTTTCAGCGCAGGAACCTATACTCAGATGGGTGACAGCCTTGCGTTTAACCCCCGCGAAGAATTCCTGAACCGCAAAAACGCGGCCTATTACCTGCCATCAGGGCTGTTTCGCCGGCCACTGCTCAAGCGGATTACCGGCGGCAAACGCCGGGTGATGCCTCTACAATCCAGATTCAGCGGGGTAACCCAGGTTGCCAGCTCGACCCGGCAATCCCTGACTCTGGAAGAAAACCGTATCTATCGTTTCACCAACCCGGATGGCAATGGCCAGTCCTGTGGCAACCGCCTGGACATCGTCGCCAAGGTGCGCGGCGCCTCAAGGGTGCCTGAGGGCAATCCTTGATTCTTTTGCGCCATTTCTCACGAGTCTCATCGTGTACATTTTGGAAGGCTATGCGTTTGGCGAGTCTGCGTACAGGCTGGAGACATACCCGATTTATTGACATTGTTGCGCATAAAAAAACTTCCCCACGTGGGGAAGTCGGTCTGGCCACAGTGACAGGGGAGCAACTGGGCCTATGGAAGCGGAAAACCCCTGGCGGGTTAGCTGTTCAATTTCATAACGCCGACAGGGGTTTATCCGATAATGATTTGAACCCAATGACACTCCAGCCTTTGGAAGTGAGCATCAGCCGGACCGCCGAGCTTACATGGGGTGGGGGCATTAACGCTTGATCGCCTGGTCCACCGAGACCGCCGTCATGGCCGCATCCAGGGAAATGGGGCTGAGTTTTTGCCCTTCGCTCACGCAGATGAACTGCAAGGACGTACCCGCTACATATCCCGTCATCGTCACGGTTTTGGTTTCCGAGAAGGTGACCGAAAACCGGATTTTTTCATTACCAGCCACCCCACTCATACCCGGTACTGTGCAGGTGATGTAGTCCGAAATGGCGGGGTCGAAGCGCATGGCTGAAGAGATGGTGACCAGGTAACCTCGTGGGCGTTTGGGCAGGGTCCATGAAGCCGACTTATCATAGCTCTGCATGGGGGAGTAGACCCCGACCGTGGTGTAGATTGGAACTTCGGCGGCAGCCGGGATGGCGCACAATAAGGCAATAGCTGCGGATAAAATTTTCATGATGCTTACCTCGTTCTGACGAATAGCCCCTACCGCATTGATTGAGTGGAGGTTAAACAAGATAATGGCTTGTAAATCGTCCTTGAAAGCTGATGGCGTTTGGAACCTCGACCAACGGCCTTCCACAGAGGATGTAGATAACAGCCTGGGTCACGCCACCAGCCTTAGTACTCTATGTGAATGCCATTTCCATACAAGAGGCAGACATCCCGCTCTTGATAGGCTAAATATCACGATGTCAACCGGGACTTTTTTGGGATATCGAGCTTAGGGTTTCAAGATGGGCTGGCCGTTCTCGCATCGGGCATGCCCGTAGGCCAGGAAACTCTCACTCCTGGGGTTGCCTATGTGTGGAAGGTGCGGGGCTACCCGGCGCATGGCGGCTCAGGTAATTGATTTCTGTTAATCTCGATTGGCTGGCTGCGCCACACTGATTTCCCCGCCGAGTCTGGAACTGAAACCGCCAACCGAACTGATCTACATCCGGTCCATGAAACGAAATTTAGGCGTCTGGCTGATTGTCGCCGCCATGCTGCTGAGTATGGCCTTTGGCTTGGTGGTGCTGTTTCTGTTACAGCGGCATTGACGTCCCGCTCGCCCATGACGAAACCTGTCGCAACCTGGACCATCATGCCCCCTCTACTCATCGTATTGAACGGACCGGCCTAGTCTCTTACAGTGAGGGATTGGCGGGTTGAGGGAATGAATGGCTTCAGTTTGGATGCCGGCTAATTTTTACCCGTCATGTTCGATGATGGCGAGCTTCCTCCCGCGCACTTCCTCTCGCTTTCCGATTTCCAACATTTGCAAACCCTGTCCATGACCAACGAAGAACTCTTTGAACATGCCAAGGCCGTCATTCCTGGCGGCGTCAATTCACCGGTGCGGGCCTTCAAGGGCGTAGGCGGCACCCCGGTATTCGTCGAACGGGCGCAAGGCGCCTGTTTCTGGTCGGCCGAGGGTAAGCGCTACATCGATTATGTCGGTTCCTGGGGTCCCATGGTGCTGGGACACGCGCATCCCGAGGTTCTGCAAGCTGTCCATGAGGCCGTCGATCGGGGCTTGAGTTATGGCGCGCCCACGGCCATAGAAACCACCATGGCCGAGCGGATTCAGGCGCTGGTGCCGTCCATCGAGCAGGTGCGGATGGTCAGCTCCGGGACCGAGGCGACCATGAGCGCCATTCGTCTGGCGCGAGGCTTTACCGGGCGTGACGCCATCGTCAAGTTCGAGGGCTGTTATCACGGTCATTCCGATTCCCTGCTGGTCAAGGCCGGTTCCGGCGCACTGACCCTGGGCGTGCCCAGTTCGCCGGGTGTACCCGCGAGTCTGGCCGAACATACCCTGACGCTGGCCTACAACGATGCCGAAGCCGTGCGGCGGCTGTTCGCCCTGCGGGGCGACAGCATCGCCTGTGTGATCGTGGAACCGGTGGCTGGCAACATGAATTGCGTGCCGCCAGCGACCGGCTTTCTGGAAACACTGCGCGAAGTCTGCGACGCCCATGGCAGCGTGCTGATCTTTGATGAGGTCATGACCGGCTTCCGCGTGGCCCTTGGGGGCGCTCAGGCGCTCTATGGGATCAAGCCCGATCTGACCACCCTGGGCAAGGTCATCGGCGGCGGGATGCCGGTCGGGGCGTTCGGTGGACGGCGCGACATCATGGCCCGACTTGCGCCGTTGGGGCCGGTCTACCAGGCCGGCACTTTGTCCGGCAACCCGGTCGCCATGGCCGCCGGGCTCAAGACGCTGGAATTGATCTGCGCTCCGGGCTTCTTCGAATCCCTGTCGTCAACTACGCGCGGTTTCGCCGAGCGGATGCGGGAGCGCGCCGCGGCGGCGGGCATTCCGCTGGCGGTGAACGCGGTGGGCGGCATGTTCGGCCTGTTCTTCACGGAAGCGCCCACGGTGAGCCATTTCGCCGAGGTGATGGCCTGCGATGCCGAGCGTTTCAAGCGCTTCTTCCACGCCATGCTGGAGGAAGGCGTCTATCTGGCGCCTTCGGCTTACGAGGCGGGTTTTGTCTCCGCCGCCCATGATGAGACGCTCATCGAAGCAACCCTGGCGGCCGCCGAACGGGCGTTCGCCCGGGTGTAATGAGGGTCTGACGATCATTCGACGGTCGGGATTGCGAAGGGGAGCGAAACCCCTTGGCGCCGCTCCGCTCAAGCTTTAGCCGTTAGCCGAATGGGGTGGGGGCGGGTTGATTCAGGCGCCCCCAGTTGCTTCGAGCGAATAGGGCAGGGGCAGTCTGCTCAAACGCGGGCCTTCCGCCGAGTCGGCATGCAAGTGCGGGCTATCGGCATACTCCAGTGACAGCACGGCCAGGCATTCGTAATCCCCGGTTTCATTGCGGCAGGCATTGACGATCTGACCGGCGGTCTTGGATGTGTCCCCTTCGACTTCGACCACGGCTGTGCCGGGATGCAACTCCATGGTCCCGGGACAGGTCAGCCGAAACATCCGCCGCTTGATCTGGCCCAGGAAGTGGGTGCGGGTAACGATCTCCTGACCGGTGTAGCAACCCTTGGTGAAGCTGGTTCCACCCAGACAGTCCAGGTTCAGCATCTGCGGCAGGAATTCCTCCTGGGTGGCCGCCCGGATCAGGGGGAAACCGGCCTCGATATCGCGCAAGCGCCACGCATCGGCAGGTAGCGTGGCGTGCGCCAGCGACGGCTTGTCTCCAGCGTCCGCCGGTGTCATCAGCCAATAGTCGGTGACGGCGCCGCGCTCCAGTTTCAGCACGCCAAGATCGGGCAACTCATTCCAGTCGGCGGCGAGGTCCGTCGGGGTGATCCCCATGGCGCCTAAAGCCTCGGCATTGTCGAATCCTGGCAGGGCATGCAATGAGGTGTGCCCGTTCAGATTCTCCAGTTGGACCTTGGCACGCAGGACATAAAGCTGGAGCCGCTTTTGCAGGGGCTCAACCAACTCCCGTGCGAGGAACAGGTAAATGGCTTCCCGGCCCCGCGCGATGCGGAAATTGGCGAGCACTCTACCCTTGGGCGTGCAGAACGCGCCGCATCCCATGGCGCCCGGAGTCAACGCCAGCACGTCACAGGTGGCCTGTCCTTGCAGGAATCGCGCGGCATCCTCCCCCGAGATTTTCAATACCCCCCAGTCGGGGAGTGGGCAGATAGGGCAGGGAGAGTGTGCTTCGGGCATGGGGGCTTCGGTGGATAACGGGCTCATGGTAATGGTCCATTGATGAGTGGAGGTGGGGAAAAATGACTGGTGGTAATAACCAAAGTCAAGGCTGGAACTGCAAAGCCTTGGGTTCCGTTGGCTGAGCGGAGTCGAAGCCAAGGGAACCCCAGTGGGTGGTCAGTTCGCTTCGGCTCCGCTCAGCGAACGGCTCACTGAATGGCCATAGGCTGGGAACGTGGGCCTCTGGCCCGTGGCGCGAAGGACGCGTGTGCGCCCAGCACTATCAATCAATTGAATCCACCACATAATGAGTATTAAGGCATCGGCGGGGCAGTGACCGCAGAGGTGCGTGGTTTTAGGCGATGGGGGGCGTCCACCCATCAGCAGGCCCGCCGCCTGGAAGCCAACCACACCCGCCGATCCAATCGGCCTTGCTCAAAATGAGAATGTTTGGTTATGTGTCTTGTGGCCCTGGGCCAGTTTCAGGCCTGCCGTAGGCGCGATCAGGCTGCTCGGCGGCGACCCGCGGGCACCCCGCGGGTCGGTTCGAGTCCACTCAGCGTGAATTTTGCAGGGCGGCAATTCGCTCTTCCAGGGGCGGGTGGCTCAGGAACAGCTTGCTGAAGCCGGAGGCCATGCCGCCGCTGATGCCGAACGCTGCCAGTTCGCCGGGCAGATCGGGGTGGTCGTGACTACGTTGCAGCGCTCTGAGGGCGTTGACCATCTTGCCGCGGCCGGCCAGTTGCGCGCCGCCGGCATCCGCGCGGAACTCCCGCCAGCGCGAGAACCACATGACGATCATGGTGGCCAGGATGGACAGGGCGATCTGCGCGACCATCTGGGTGATGTAGTAGGCCGGCCCGTAGCCGCCCCGGTCATCGTCGCCGGAACGCAGCAGCACGCGATCGACGACATGGCCGGCGATCGTGGCGAAGAAATAGACGAAGGTATTCACGACGCCTTGCAGCAGGCCCATGGTCACCATATCGCCGTTGGCGACGTGGCTCATTTCGTGGCCCAGTACAGCCTCGACTTCGTCGGCCTCCATGTTATGCAGCAAGCCGGTGCTCACCGCGACCAGCGAGCTGTTTTTACTCATGCCCGTGGCGAAGGCATTGGGTTCCGGCGTATCGAAAATGCCGACTTCGGGCATGCCGATGTTAAGCCGCCGCGCCTGACGGGCGATCGTATCGACCAGCCACTGCTCGGTCGCATTGCCGGGCTGTTCGATCACATGCACGCCCATGGATGATTTGGCCATCCACTTGGACATCATCAGCGAGATGAACGACCCGCTCATGCCGATGACGGCCGAGGAGAGCAGCAGGTTATTCAGGTTGATGGACACGCCATTTTGTTGCAGGTAGTGCCCCAGCCCCAGCACCTGGAACAGGATGCTGATCAGCAAAAGCACCGCCGCGTTGGTTAGCAGAAACAGTAGAATGCGCATGGCTTGAATTCCGTGAATTGAAGAGCGGCTTACATAATTGGAGTTGAGGCTGGAAAAATCAAGTCGTTGGGGCACGGTACCCATCGTGTGCAACCGAACCCAGTGGTCATTTACCGGAGAATTAACCATGCGGATGAGTCAGATCGTGCTCCTCGCTGTGTGCGTCCTGCAGTTAAGCTGCTCTCAGGCAGGCCCAGATCGGCCGCTGGATTTGAGCGGCATTCGGCTGCCGCCCGGCTTTCGCATCGAGGTCTACTCGGACCAGACGCCCGGCGCGCGCTCCCTGGCGCTGGCGGATGACGGCACGGTTTTCGTGGGCAGCATCGGCGAGGGCAAGGTCTACGCCTTGCGCGACGAGGACAGGGACGGTCGCGCGGAGCGGGTCACGGTCGTCGCCCAGGGGCTGAACGCCCCCAATGGAGTCACCTGGCTGGCGGGCGATCTCTATGTGGCCGAGATCACCCGTATCAGCCGGATCAGTCAAATCGCCGCCCATCTGGATGGCTCCGCTAAACCGGAGCTCGTCATGGACGGTTTCCCGCCGGATCGGCATCACGGTTGGCGCTACTTGCGGGCGGGGCCGGACGGCAAGCTCTACATGACGGTGGGCGCCCCCTGCAATGTCTGCAAACCCGATAACGAGATTTACGCCGCCCTGACCCGGCTCGACCCGGATGGCAAGAATCGGGAGATTGTCGCGCGCGGTCTGCGCAATAGCGTGGGCCTCGACTGGCAGCCGGTGACGCGCGAGTTATGGCTCACCGATAATGGCCGCGATTGGCTGGGCGAGAACAGTCCGCCCGACGAACTCAATCACGCGCCCAAACCGGGTCTCCATTTCGGCTTCCCCCATTGCTTCGGCAAGGACATCGCCGATCCCGAATTCGGCCAGCAGACCTCCTGCGGCGACTTCACGCCGCCCGCCTGGAGTTTCCCCGCCCATGTCGCGTCGCTGGGTATGCGCTTCCTGACCGGCGGGTCGTTCCCCGCCGAATACCGCCACCAACTGTTCGTGGCCCAGCACGGTTCCTGGAATCGCAGCCAGCCCCAGGGCTATCGCGTCGCGCTCGTGCGCTTCGCGGAGGGCAAGCCGGTCAGCGAAGAGGCTTTTGCCGAGGGATGGCTGCGGCCCGATGGCCAGGTGACCGGGCGGCCGGTCGATCTCCTGAACTTGCCCGATGGCTCGCTCCTGGTTTCGGACGATCTGGCCGGCGCGGTTTATCGGATCAGCCATGGCGGCACTCCCGCCAAGCCGAACACTCCACAGGGCTAGGATCAATTCCGTCTTCTTTCCGCTATTTTTTCGATCAACCTTCATGAATCAACAGCATCAAGCCGAACATCTATTCAAGGGCGCCTTCGCCGAGGAATACAACTTTCTGAGCCGCATCTGCCCCGCCGCTCCCCAGATGAGCGAGCGAGTCGCTCAGTTCGTCGCGCGGTGGCGGACGCCGGTACCGCAAGCGTCGCTGAAACTGTTGGAATTGGGCTGCGGGACGGGCATCACCACGAATTTTCTGGCGGGCAGCCGAACCGATCTGCACATTCTGGCGGTCGACAACGCACCGGCCATGCTGAGCCAGGCGCGGGAATTCATGGCCGCCCAAGTGGCCGAGGGACGGTTGGACATTCGGGAAATCGATGCCCTGGGCGCACTGGGGGAGTTACCCGATGGCTCCATCGACATCGTGGCCAGCGCCTATACCTTGCACAATTTTCTGCACGGTTATCGGCGTCGCGTGCTGGCCGAGATCTTCCGCGTCCTCCGCCCCGGCGGCGTGTTCGTCAACGGGGACCGCTACGCCATGGATGATCCCGCCGAGCATCTCGAAAACACCCAGAACGAACTGCGCGGCTATTTCAGAGTGTTCCTGGACGAGTTGAACCGGCCCGACCTGCTGGAGCAGTGGGTGATCCATCACTTCAGCGATGAATCCGAGGAGCACCTGATGCGTCTCCGCCCCTCGCTGGAGGAGATGGCCGCGCTGGGTTTCACCGATACCCATGTCCACTTTCGCGACAAGGTCAATACCTTGGTCAGCGGCGTCAAGCCGTGGCGGTGAGTCGCGGCAAGGACCGCAAGACGGTTCATCGCTGCACCGAATGCGGCCATGTGCAGAACAAGTGGGCGGGCCAGTGCCCTGGCTGCGGCGTCTGGAATACCCTGGTGGAAAGCGTGGAAGACGCGCAACCGGCGGCCCGGGGCGGGCGGTTTTCCGGTTTTGCCGGCGCGGCGAACCTCTCCGCGGCGGAGCCGGTTTCGCTGGCCAGCGTGGAAGCCGAGGACATTCACCGCACCCCGTGCGGTCTGGAGGAGTTCGACCGTGTGCTCGGCGGCGGCCTGGTGCCCGGTTCGGCCGTGCTCATCGGCGGCGATCCGGGCATCGGCAAATCCACCCTTTTGTTGCAGACCATCGCCGCCCTGAGTCTGGGGCATCGGGTGCTCTACATCACCGGCGAAGAGTCCATCAGCCAGGTCAGCCTGCGCGCCCGGCGGCTGCAACTGCCCTGCGCGGCGGTGCAGATTCTGGCCGCGACCGAGCTGGAGCGCATCCTCGCGGTGGCGGCGACACAGCGGCCGGACTATCTGGTCGTGGATTCGATCCAGACCGTTTACAGCGAACTGCTCCAGTCCGCGCCGGGTTCCGTGGCCCAGGTGCGCGAATGCGCGGCGCAACTCGTGCGATTCGCCAAGCAGACAGGCACCACCGTGTTTCTGGTCGGTCACGTCACCAAGGGGGGGGCGCTGGCCGGACCTCGGGTGCTGGAGCACATGGTCGACACCGTGCTGTATTTTGAGGGGGACAGCAGCAGTCGATTCCGGGTTATCCGCGCCTTCAAGAACCGGTTCGGCGCCGTCAATGAACTGGGCGTGTTCGCCATGACCGAGACGGGCCTCAAGGAGGTGAGAAACCCTTCCGCGATTTTCCTGTCCCGGGGTGAGGAAGACGCGCCGGGCAGCATCATTCTGGTCATGCGCGAGGGCAGCCGCCCCATGCTCGTCGAGGTCCAGGCCCTGGTCGATGAATCCCACCTGCCAACGCCGCGCCGCGTGGCCGTGGGCATGGATAACAACCGTCTCGCCATGCTGCTGGCCATCCTGCACCGGCATGGCAGTGTGCCCATCTTCAATCAGGATGTGTTCGTCAATCTGGTGGGCGGGCTGAGGTTAAGCGAGACGGCCGGCGATCTGGCCGTGATGCTGGCGATCGTCTCGAGTTTTCGCGACAAGCCCATACCGCGCGACTGGGTGGCCTTCGGCGAACTGGGCCTGAATGGCGAGGTCAGGCCCGTGCAGAATGGGGAGGAACGCCTGCGCGAGGCCGCCAAGCACGGCTTCAAACACGCCTTGGCGCCCGCCAGAAACGTCCAGAAAAATCAGAATCCCGGGCTGGAGGTGATCCCTGTGAAAAGCTTGCGCGATGCCATCGCGGCTATGTAATCGGCCTTCACCAGGGCCGTTCAGGGCATGGCCCGGGAGCCGGTGAGTCTCATCTTGGGCCGGGCTGCCAGTCGAGTCGCTTTATTCCGGCGGGTAACATCCGAATCCAGCCGAACCTGAGTGGGTCAACCGGATCAGGTCTTCTTGGCGACGATGTCGGCCTCGCAGCGCGCTGGATTTCCGTCCGCCAGGGTCGAAATGACAAGGTAGCACCCGAGTGGGAAATGCCGCCCGGAAGCACCGTATATGTTCATGGCTGAACCGGTGATGGTATGCTCGGAAACCTGTTGACAGTTGCAGAGAATCCGATGGTTTTCGGCCCATCTGGCAACGGCCAATGCTGGCCAACTTTTCAAATCATGATTGTTTCTACCCTGGAGACGTAACGAGCATGTCAATCAAGCGATTAATCACCCACCGCCCTCAAGGTTTACGTCGTGCCAGCCTGCTGGGCGCCGCGCTGCTGTCCGCCTGTGCCGCCATGGAGGCCAGCAAGGCCGTCGATACCGAGCAGTTGCTGGCCGCCGCCGGCTTCCAGGTCAAACTGGGCGATGCGCCGGACAAACTCGCCCATATCCAGAGCCTGACCCAGCACAAGCTGGTGCCCCATGAGAAAGATGGCACAAACTACTACGTCTACGCCGATGCCACGACCTGCAAATGCCTGTATTGGGGCAACGAACAGTCCTACCAGCGCTATCAGCAACTGGCTGTCCAAAAGGAAATCGCCGACGAGCAGCGCATGGCCGCCCAGATGAACGAGAATGCCGCGATGAACTGGGGCATGTGGGGGCCGGGCCCTTGGTGGGTTTACTAATAACGGGACCGCTGGCTGTCGTCTGGCGCCGCATGAGCGAGGCGGCGAGCCGTGCTTGCCCCTTCGGGATAGTAACCGATGAGGACGGGCAGCAGCGGGTTGTTCTCGTTATTCGGCGGGAAGGTTCGGCCATCACGTCAGGAAGAGCTTGGCCTCACGTTGCGGATCGCCAAATCCAGCGGCTCCGCCAAATCCAGCCAGGCGCGGTCGGTGGTGAGCACGGGCGCTCCGACCCGCCGTCCCAAAGCCAGGCAGGCGCGATCCCCCAGCGACAAGCCCAGCGCGTGAGTGGCGGGCCACAGCCGCGCGGCGCATTCCGCGTCCTCGGCGTTGAAGGCCTGGATCCGCACGCCCAGCGCTTCGACATCCTCACGCAAGCCCTGCATGTCCACTCCGCGCGCCAGGGATTTCCGCGCGACTTCCGACCAGTTCACGGTGGATATGAGGCTGTCGGCCAATACCGCATCGACGGTGTCGGCGCCCGGTTCGTCGTGAAGAAAGGCCAGCAGCGCTGACGCATCCAGGACCACGGCGGTCATTCGGCATCCTCGTGGGCTTCGCGGCGTCGATCGGCGATCAGTTCGTCGGCCAGGCTGACTTCGGCCGGGACGACGGAAAACCACGCCTTGAGCCGGTTGCGGATGTTTTCCCGCTTTTCCAGGATCAGGCGTCCGTCCTCCACGGCCAGGGCTCGCCGTAACTCGGCCGGTACCACCAGCCTGCCTTGCCGACCCAGTTCAACCTCGGTTTGCAATGGGGATGACATGTTTTTTCCGTTAGTGCCATATAAGGCTGGATTGTGTCACGCTGCCTTCCCGTAGACCATTTCGCTTTGGAAAGACCCATGGGGTGCGATTCAACATCCCGCTCACCCCCTACGACTTCGCTCAGGGCGAACGTGATTTTGAATCGCTCAACTGCCGATTTTAGGATAAATGGCCAATAACTCTGCAATTGGAGTGAGTTGCAAGCCGGTAGCCTTCCGCGCGGAGGAACACGCCATCGCAACAATGGCAGTGGACAGTGAGCGCGCCAAGTCTTGACAGTACGTCGAGAGGTGGCTACAGTGTCGCCGTTTCGACGCGAAACAAGGGTTTCACGTCCTTGCCCACCGGATACGGTGAAAGACCATAATGATGCCGAGCCACTCACCCACGGGAGTCCATGATGATGACTGTTGATACCCCAAACACCCGATCAAGACAGGCCCTGGGCTCTGTCCTGCTGGCGCTGCTGATGGGCGCCGCGACGGCCGCCGAGGACCCGGCGGTCAACGCGCAACGCGGCGCCAAGGTATTCGAGGAGAACTGCGCCAGTTGCCATGGCGCCGATTTGGGCGGTTATCTTGCCCCCGCCCTGAACAAGGAGCGCCTCAAGGGCCGCAGTCCGACGTCGCTGCGCACCATGGTTATGGCGGGTTCCTTCGATACCCTGATGCCGCCGTTCTATGGCAGACTGTCGGACGACGACATCCGCTCGGCGGTCAAGTACATCTCCAGCACCGACAAGTTGGATCCGCAGTGGACCATGGATGACATCAAGAAGTCGCTCCGGGTCTATGTCAAGGATGAAAGCAGCCTGCCCAGTCAGCCGACCTATGCCATCGAGAACATGGATGACCTGATCGGCGTGGCCGCGCGCGGGAGGTTCGGACGGGGCGAGGGCTCGAAGGCCGTGTTCATCAACAGCGCCACCAATACCAAGGTTGGGGAGGTTCCCACCAAGACCGCCGCTCACATCATCGAATTCAACCCGGTCAATCCGCGTTGGGCTTATGTCAAGACCGACACCTCAGAGGTGTACAAGGTCGACCTCTATTCCATGAAGGTGGTCCGCGAGATCAAGACCGGTCTCAATGGCCCCGCTCTGGGTGTCTCCCGCGACGGCAAGTATTTGATGGCGGGTTCCTTCGTGCCGCATTTCGCCGTGCTGCTAAACGCCGATACCCTGGAGCCGCTGAAGTACTACAAGCTGGAAGGCACCGATCCGGATGGCAAGTTCGTCACCTCCGATTCGGGCATGATCACCGGCACCCCCTTTGCCGATGTGTTCGCCATCGCCCTGGAAAACGCCGGTCAGGTCTGGGTGGTCGATCTGAACAAGCCGGATTATCCGGTGACTCAGATCACCGATGTGGGCCGTCATCTGCATGATGCCTTTCTTTCACATGGCGGCAAGAATCTGATGATCGCTTCCTACGACGACAGCATTGTCGCCGCCATCGACCTGGAGCAGCGGAAGATCATCAAGAAACTGCCGGCCGGCTGCGTGCCGCATGTCGGCGGCGGTTCGGTGGTGAAGGTCAACGGCCGTACCCTGGGTTTCGGCACCAACTTCGGCGACTGTGACCATGAGGTCGTCAGCGTCTGGGATCTGGACAAGATGGAAGTCGTCAAGCAGGTGCCCGTACTGGGCGGCACGGAATCGCCGGCCGCGCATCCCAACGCACCTTATGTGGCGGTCGATATCATCAGCAAGGACCGTCGGGCCCGCACCATCCAGTTGATCGACAAGAACACGCTGGAGGTGGCCAAAACCCTGGATGTCGGCGGGCATGCCTACTTCCCGGAATACAATGCCAGCGGCAAACTATTGTATGTGAGCGCCGGTTACACAGGGGACGAGGTGGTCGCCTTCGACTCGACAACGCTGGAGCGGGTAGCCGCGTTCTCCATGGAGAGTCCGGCCGGTATCTTCTCGCGCGCTCGGGCCAAGTTCATGACCCGCGGTCTCGCCCCCGGCGATCTCTGAGCAATGGTCAGGCGCGGAATGACCTCATTCCGCGCCGGTTTCTGGACATAGCACTGAAATATTAAAGGCAACACCCATGAAAATTTCCGTCATTATCACCAGCCTGGCCCTGATGATGTCCCTGGGTGCCGCCCAGGCCGCCGATATCGAGGCCGGCAAGGCCAAGGGTTCTTCTGTATGCGCATCCTGCCATGGCGTCACCGGCATTAGCGCCTCGGATGGTTTCCCCAATCTCGCCGGGCAAAAGGCCGCCTATCTCGACAAGGCGCTCAAGGCTTACCGGTCGGGTGACCGAAAGGCGCCGATCATGAACAACATGGCCGCCAACCTGAGTGACGCCGACATCGAAAACATCGCGGCGTATTTCGCCAGCCTGAAGGCCTGCCCCTGACCATGGCGTTCTCCGCTGAGTCCTCCGACCACCGCTTGAGGTGGGGAATGCCGGCTTGGATGGGCAGGGCTAATGCCTTTGCCCATCCTTCGAGCCGTGTCGAATCCCCGGGCAAGGCATGATGAGATACGGGTTGTTCCCCGTGCTAGCCCTGCTTCCGCTGGCGCTTGCTGCCGATCAGCCCTCGCCGCAAAGGCAGGAGGCGCTGATCCAGTTCCTGAAACAGGACTGCGGTTCCTGCCACGGCATGACCTTGCAGGGCGGCTTGGGGCCGGCGCTTCTGCCCGAAGCGCTGGCGGCCAAGTCCGATGACGTTCTGATCACCACCATTCTCAAGGGCCGTCCCGGCACGGCAATGCCGCCCTGGGACAGTTTTCTCAGCCGCGATGAGGCCGCCTGGCTGGTGGCGCAACTTCGCGCCGGCCTGAAATCCCACACACCCTGAAAGCATAACCCAATGAGGACCACCAGAACTTCGCTCATCCCTGTGCACGCCGCGCTGCTTGCCATCTTTCTTCTAGGCTCGAATGGTCCCATTCACGCGACCGAATTACGCGGCACCGGCGACCTGGGGCTGGTCGTGGAACGGGCCACCGGCAGCCTGACCGCCGTTGATACCACCCGCCGCGTGGTACTGGGCAAGATCCCCGGCCTGGGAGACTTGTCACACGCCAGCCTGGTGTACTCGCCCGACGAGCGTTATGCCTATGTCTTCGGCCGCGATGGCGCGCTGACCAAGCTCGACGTGTTGGAACGGCGCATCGTCAAGCGCGTGGAACAGGCCCATAACAGCGTGGGCGGCGCGATTTCCCAGGATGGACGACTGATCGCCACCTCCAATTATGATCCGGGCGGGGTGCGCGTCTTTTCCGCCGAAACGCTGGACAAGGTCGCCGACATCAAGGCCGAATATGGCAAGGGCCAGCTCGCCAAGGTGGTCGGACTGGTGGACGCGCCCGGTCAGAAATTCGTCTTCAGCCTGTTCGAGGCCGGCGAGATCTGGGTCGCCGATCTGCGTGACCCCGGGAATCCCAAGGTCGACAAGTTCAAGGCCGGCAAGGAACCCTACGACGCCCTGATTTCGCCGGAGGGCCGCTATTACATCGCCGGGTTGTTTGGCGAGGATGGACTGGCTTTGCTGGACCTCTGGAACCCGGATCGCGGCGTCCGCAAGATCGTGCCGGAATATGCCAAGGACGATCCCAAACTCCCGGTATTCAAGATGCCGCATCTGGAGGGCAGGGCGCTGATCGGCGACTACTGGTTCCTGCCGGCGGTAGGCCATCACGAGATGCTGGTCATCGACCGGCGCGAATGGAAGGTGGCCAGGAAAATCCCCCTGGACGGACAGCCGGTGTTCGTCATCCCACGCCCCGATGAGCGGCAGATCTGGGTCAATTACGCCCTGCCGGACAACGACAAACTGACCGTGATCGATACCCGTGACCTCAAGGTCATCAAACAACTCCAGCCCGGCAAGGCGGTGCTGCACATGGAATTCACCCCCAAGGGCGAGGCCGTCTGGGTGTCCGCCCGCGACGATGACCGCGTCATCGTCTACGATACCGAAACCTTCCAGGAACTGGCGCGCCTGCCCGCGGAAAAGCCCAGCGGCATCTTCTTCACCGCGCGGGCGCATCGGCTGGGGCTTTGACGCCAGGGTCGCACGATGGATGAAGCGCTGGCGAAAGCCCTAATGCTCTACAGCACGAGTTGACCAGTCTAACCTCCTGACACGCGCACATGAAACGGACGCTCTTGCGCCAGCGATTGCTCAACGACTTCCAACGGGATTTCCCGTTGACGCCCACGCCCTATGCCGATCTGGCCGAACAATTGGGGGTGAGCGAGACCGAGGTGCTGGGGATCCTGCGGGAACTGACCGAGGACCAGACCATCAGCCGGGTGGGCGCCATCATCCCGCCGAATGCGGTGGGCGCCAGTCTACTGGCGGCCATGGCCGTACCGGTCGAGCGGCTGGTTGAGGTGGCGGGCTGGGTCTCGGGACTGCCTGAAGTGAACCATAATTATGAGCGGGAACACCGTTTGAACCTGTGGTTTGTGGTGACCGCCAACGATGCCGGCGCTCTGGAGCGTGTGCTCCGTCGTATCGAGACCCGCACCGGCCTGCCGGTGCTGCGCCTGCCGCTGCTGGAGGAGTTTCACATCGATCTGGGTTTTCCCCTGGAGTTCGCATTCCCGGCATGAGACCTGAATCCAGTCATCCGCTGTTGACCGATGCCCGTGATGTAGCCCTGTTCCTGGCGCTGCAGGATGGATTGCCCCTGGTGTCTCGCCCCTATGCCGCGTTGGGCGCGCGGGCGGGCTATAGCGAGGCCGAAGTGATCGATCGTTTGCATGACTGGCGGGAATCCGGACTGATCAAGCGGCTGGGCGTGATCGTCCGCCACCGGCGCCTGGGCTATCGCGCCAACGCCATGGTGGTGTTCGATGTGCCCGATGAGCGGGTTGGGTCGGTGGCACGCGCCATGTGCGGGCAGCCTTTCGTAACCCTATGTTATCGCCGCCCGCGGCGCGGGGATGAATGGCCCTACAACCTGTTCTGCATGATCCACGGTCACGATCGGGCGCTTGTAGAGGCGCAGATTCGGCAGTTGATCGAAACCTGCGGTATTTCGGACGTGCCCACCGCCACGCTCTTCAGTACCCGCTGCTTCAAGCAGCGCGGCGCGCGCTACCGGCTGACGCCCGCCAACCCGGCAGCCGTCCAGCCCTTACTACCGGCATGAACCTTACGCAACGCCTCATCATCAACCATCTGCAAGGCGGATTGCCGATCTGCGAGCGGCCCTTCCTGGCCGTGGCGGAGCGGCTGGGCTTGACCGAGGAGGCCCTCATTGATGGGATTCGGGACCTGCTGGACGCAGGCATCCTGAGCCGCTTCGGGCCGATGTATCATGCCGAGCGGCTGGGCGGAGCGCTCAGTCTGGTGGCGATGAAGGTGCCCGAGCCGGTATTCGAGCGGGTCGTGGCGCAGGTGAATGCCTTCCCCGAAGTGGCGCACAACTATGCCCGCGATCACGTCCTGAATCTGTGGTTCGTGCTGGCGACTGAAAAACCCGATCGGAAGGCCGAGGTGCTGGCCGAAATCGAAGCCGTGACGGGACTTCCCGTGCATGACATGCCCAAGATCACCGAGTATTTCGTCGGCCTGAAACTGACCGTGTAAGCATGGAAGAGACTTTTCCCCTGGACGAGACGGATCGTCGCATCATCCGCGAGACCCAGGCCGGCCTGCCGCTGGTGCCCAGGCCCTATCACGCGATCGCCGAAAAATTGAAACTGACACCGAACGAGCTCATGGCACGGATGGCCGACATGCTGGAATTCGGTGTCATCCGTCGCATCGGGGTGGTGCCGAATCATTACAAACTCGGTTATGTCGCGAATGGCATGACCGTCTGGGACGTCGCGGACGAGCAGGTCGATCAACTCGGCGAGCAAGTCGGGGCGCTAGCCAGCGTCAGCCACTGCTACCGGCGGCCCCGGCATCCGCCCGACTGGCCCTACAACCTGTTTGCCATGGTGCATGGCCGCACCCGTGACGAGGTCGAACGGGAAGCCGTCCGTATCGCGGCCATTCTCGGCGAACACCTGCGCGCCCATACCATCCTTTACAGCACCCGCATCCTCAAGAAAACCGGCTTGCGGATCGGCGACTGATCAACCAATTAAACCTTCATGTTTCGCGTCAGCCAATACATTGCCGAATTGCTCAAGCCGCCTGCCGTTGATTTGCCCCCCGCGCCTCGCCGACGTGTGCTGTCTGGGCCGGTCGTCATCTGGAACCTGATCCGCCGCTGCAATCTGTCCTGCAAGCATTGCTATACCACGTCCGCCGATGTCGACTTTCCCGGCGAATTGAGCACCGACGAAGTGTTCAAGGTCATGGACGATCTCAAGGCCTTTGGGGTGCCGGTCCTGATTCTCTCCGGCGGGGAACCGCTGCTGCGACACGATATCTTCGCGGTCGCCCGGCGCGCCAAGGACATGGGCTTCTACGTCGGCCTGTCCAGCAATGGCACCCTGATCACGCCCGACAACATCGACGCCATCGCCGGGATCGGCTTCGACTACGTCGGCGTCAGTCTGGATGGGATGCGCGAGACGCATGATGCCTTTCGGCGCGGCGTCGGGTCCTTTGACGCCTCCCTGGCCGGCGTCCGGCTTTGCCGGGAGCGCGGCATCAAGGTCGGTCTGCGTTTCACCTTGACCCAGGACAACTACGCCGATTTCCCCGCCATGCTGGAGTTGATGGAGGCAGAGGGGGTGGACAAGTTCTATCTCTCCCATCTCAACTATGGCGGGCGCGGTAATCGCAACCGCAAGGACGACGCGGTCTACACCATGACACGGCAGGTGATGGACCTGATGTTTGAAACCTGTCTGAACCGCTACCGGCAGGGTCACCCGGCCGAGTTCGTCACGGGCAACAACGATGCAGATGGCGTCTACCTGCTGCACTGGGTGCGGGAGCGCTTTCCGGCGCACGTCGACACCATCAGGGCGCGGTTACGGCAGTGGGGCGGCAATGCCTCCGGCGTCAACATCGCCAACATCGACAATCTCGGCCAGGTGCATCCGGACACCTTCTGGTGGCATTACCCCCTGAGCAGCGTGCGGGAGCGGCCCTTCTCGGAAATCTGGCGCGACGTCAGCGATCCGCTCATGGCCGGGCTCAAGATGAATCCCCGGCCGGTTCAGGGGCGCTGCGCCGCCTGCGCCCATCTCGACATCTGCAACGGCAACACCCGTGTCCGCGCGCACCAGATGACCGGGAATCCCTGGGCCGAGGATCCCGGCTGCTACCTGACGGACGAGGAAATCGGTCTCATGGTTGGTGTCGGGGCGCATGATTCGGCCCTTCATTCCGAAGCGCTGGCCTGACCATGCAATATCTGCCGATATTTCTCAGGCTCTCCGGGCAACCGTCGCTGGTCGTTGGCGGGGGCGAGGTCGCCGCGCGCAAGGTCAATGCCCTGCTGCGGGCTGGCGGACGGGTGACCGTGTTGTCACCGGAACTGGGTTCCGAACTCACGGCCATGGTCGCCGAGGGTCGCATTCAGCATGTGCGGAAGTGTTTCGAGCCCGACGATGTCCAGCCCTATAGTCTGATCATCTCGGCCACCAACCGGCGCGAGGTCAACGAAGCCGTCGCCGGGGCGGCCCGCCAGCACCGGATTCCCGTCAATGTGGTCGACTGCCCGGAACTCTGTTCCTTCATCTTCCCCGCCATCGTCGACCGTTCGCCGGTCGTGATCGCCATCTCCACCGGCGGCGCGTCGCCGGTACTGGCGCGGCTGGTGCGCGCCCGGCTGGAAGCCGCCTTGCCAGCCGCCTATGGACGCCTGGCGCAACTCGCGGAAGCCTGCCGCCAGCGCGTGAAGGAGGGCATCCCCGATGGGACGCGCCGTCGGCGCTTCTGGGAGGCCAGCCTGCAGGGCGGACTGGCGGAACTGATCTTCGCCGGCCAGGACGCCGAGGCCGAGCGCCAGTTCGAGCGGCTGCTTGCGGCCGAATGCAACGGAGCGCCGGGTGAGGGCGTCGGTTTTGTCTCCCTGGTCGGAGCCGGGCCCGGCGACCCTGACCTGCTCACCCTCAAGGCCTTGAGGACGCTGCAAGAGGCTGATGTCATCGTTTATGATCGTCTCGTGTCCCCGGAGATCATGCGGTTGGCACGCACCGATGCCGCACGGATCAACGCCGGCAAGGCCAGCAGCAAACACACCCTGCCGCAGGAAGAAATCAACCAGTTGCTGGTCCGGCTGGCCCGCGAGGGTAAGCGGGTGGTGCGGCTCAAGGGGGGGGACCCTTTCATCTTCGGTCGTGGCGGCGAGGAGATCGAAACCCTGATGGAGCAGGGCATCCCCTTTCAGATCGTTCCCGGCGTGACCGCCGCCAGCGGCTGCGCCGCCTATGCCGGCATACCGCTCACCCACCGCGATCATGCCCAGTCCGTGGTTTTTGTGACGGGCCATTCCCGTGAAGGTCTCGGCAGCACCGTCGCCTGGGATAGACTGGTAAATCCCCAGCAAACCCTGGTGGTCTACATGGGGCTTCAGGCCTTTCCCCAGATTCGCGATCAGTTGCTGGCCCACGGCGCCGTGCCCTCGACGCCCGCCGCCATCGTCGAGCAGGGCACCACCCCCCGCCAGCGAGTCATCACGGGCAGTCTTGACACTCTCTACGATCGCGCCTCTCGTGCCGGCATCGAATCCCCGGCTCTCATCATCATCGGCTCGGTCGTAAGTCTGCACGACAAGCTGACCTGGTTCCGCAGCCTGCCTGCGATCGCCGAGGCCTGACCCTGGCCGCGGTTTGGCGCCAGGGCCCTGAGGCCATCCGATCCACAGCCACGTATGGCTTTGCCCCAAGAACTGCTGTCCTGGGTGGTTCTCTCACGGCAGGCCGACCCCCGGCTTCCAAGGCCAACTCGCGCGCGTTGGTCAGCAAGCATTGCGTCTGAAATTTCCGTGATAGTTGTCCATAACGGTTTCCAACTCAACTCAGTCGAGACTCTCTCATGCAACACCTGAATGCTCCCTTCTTTCGATCCTTATCCTTCATCATCATGGCGGTGCTGCCGGTGCTCAACACGGCCCGCGCGGAGACCGACATGCAAATCCAGGAAAAAGCCCTCAAGGCTCGGGAGCAGCAGCAGGGCGGCATGGATCATTCGGCCCATAACCGTGCCGAGGAATCGGCCGGCAAATTCCATGGCGTGTTTTATGGTTACTTGCCCTGTCATGAAGAAGAGTGCAACGGCATCAAGATGACCTTGTCCCTGAATGCCCGGAACAAGTATTTATTGGTCATCCAACCCGCCAAGGCCCAAAACCGGGAGTCATTCGAAAAGGGAAAATATGAATGGGATGAGAACGAGGGCGTCGTCACCCTGACCCCCAACAAGGAAATACCGGAGCGCCGGCTCGCCATCAAGGATGACAGCACCTTGCTTTATCTCACCAGCAATGGCGCGCACATGAGCGGGGATCGTGACCGGTATCTGCTGCAACGGAGCGACCAGGCCAACAATCGCGAAATGCACATTCATTGACGAAGACCTTGGTCCGGTCCTTGCCATTCAAGCAGGCATATCTACCTGAAACCCTCTCCCTCACTGGAGAGGGTAATTAAATCAATGAATTGCATTCAGTGTGGATACCCCTGTTTCTGAAGAGGAAAATGAAGCCCTATCTCGCGGTTACCGCCGCTGCCGATCGCTGGCAGGAACGCCAACGCAGTCGGGCCGGGATATTTAACCTCCAGACTTGGGATTCAAGCCATGAGCCAGCATTCGTACATCATGCATTTACCCGTCCTTGGCCTTCTGGCGTTCATGTCAGGCTGCCAAATGATGGGAAAATCGGACTCCAGCGGTCTCCGCGGCGGAATGCAGGTCGCCCATGAGCAGATTACGGGCAAGGCGCCGACCGGGGTTCCCCGCAAGGTCTATGTGGCTGATTTCAATCTGGATGCCGCTACTATCAAAACCGACCCGGGTATCGGCGGCGTTCCGGACCAGGCCGCGCAAAGTGGCGGCTTGCTGTCGCGACTCAGCCAAAGGCGACTGTTTCAGCCTGCCATCAGCGGCTCGCCCGAGGACAAGGCCGCCAGGATCAGGGACCTGGCGGTTGGACTATCCCGTGGGCAACTTGCCACGAGAGGGTTGGCTGGTTCAGGGCCATTTCACCGACGTCGATGAAGGGAACAGGCTGGAGCGCGCCGCGATCGGTTTCGGTCTTGGCTCCACCCAGATGCAAATAGACGTGGGGGTGAGCGATCTGGCCAGTCCGCAACCGACCCAACCTTTCATCACGTTCGGAACAGTCAAGGACCCCAGCATGATGCCGGGAGCCGCCTATAATCCCTATGCCCTGGCCGCAAAGTTCCACCTGGAAAAGAAAGCCACTGAACAGGACATTCAAAAAACGGCGGACCTGATCGTCGATGAACTGCTGAAGTACAAGGAGTTATTCAAGGCGGAAGCCAGCAAGAACGCCCCTCGGCACGAATGAGCCATGACGTTTCTCCAGCGTTGCGACCGCTGCCATGGACATCCGTTGGAATGGGGGATGCTACTTATGTTGACCTCTGATCGAAGACAATTTCTCCGGTTGACGGCGCTCTCTGCGCTCGCCGGAACCGCGGCGATCAGCCAGACGGCCGGCGGGTCAGCGACGACTTCCGTTTCCCCCGTGCGCTTCCCAAAACCGCTTCAACCCGGAGATATCATCGGCGTCACCTCGCCCTCGGCCGGCGTCAAGCCCGGCTTTCGGCCCCGCATGCGGTATGCCTACCAGACTCTGGAGCGGATGGGCTATACGATCCGGGAGGGGCAATGCCTCTGGGGCCGGAGCCTGTTCAGTGCGCCCGCCGCCCAACGTGCCGAGGAACTGCAACGCATGTTGCTGGATCCCTCGCTGGGGATGGTGTTCCCACCGAATGGCGGTGAACTGCTGATCGATATCCTGCCGCTCATCGATTTCGGAAGCTTGGCCAAGGCTGAGCCCAAATGGCTGATCGGCTATTCCGATTTGAGCACCTTCATGCTCCCGTACACCCTCAAAACCGGCATCGCCACCCTCTCCGGGACCAATCTCTGGGAATGCCCCATCCGTCCCACCGACCCGAACCTGGCCTGGTGGCATGATGTGGTCCGGCTTTTACCTGGCGAGAGTTTCGTGCAAAGTGCCGCTCGCCGCTATCAGCCTCACGATTCGGATTGGGCCAAACTCCCTCCGAATATCCGGCATTTCGATCGAACCCGGCGAGTGCGCTGGCAATGCCTGGGACATGAGGACGACACCGATTTCACGCTCGCGGTATCGGGACGTCTGCTGGGCGGCACCCTTGATGTCATCGGCATGCTGTGCGGGTCGGAATATGGCGATGTGACCGGCTTTGCCGAGCGATATGCGCCCGAAGGCCTGCTGATCTACCTCGACAATTGTGACTACAACACCGCCCAGTATGCCCGCGCCCTGCATCAGCTCAAGCTGGCGGGCTGGTTCCGTCGGGCCAACGCCGTTCTCATAGGACGCACCGCCGCAAAGAGCGTCGAGGGTTTCACCCAGCGGGATGCCTTGCTGAATGCGCTGGGTGATTTGGCTATTCCGGTCATCTACGACATGGACATCGGTCACCTGCCACCCCAGCTCATGCTGGTCAACGCCGCCAATGCCACCCTGCGCTTCGGCCCCGGGGAAAAGTCTCTGGCGCAGACACTAGGCTGAGAACATGCGGCAAGCCAACAGAAACCCTGCCCACCCGGCACGAACCATCAAACCGGGTCTCGCACCTGCGGCACGCCTGCTCAGCGTCGTGGCCCTGGCGGCGCTCATCGCCGGCATCGGCTGGGGATCGCCCTGTGCCGCCCGATCCGTTGCAACCACCCGCGTCCTCCTGATCACCGCGCACCCCGACGACGAGACGCTGTTCAATCTAGGCCGCTTTCGCGAGCGCGGCTGGCGCATGGCGGTGGCGCTGGTGACCAACGGTGAGCAGGGCAGCGTGGTACAGGGCATCCGTCAGGACTATGACCCCGCGCGGGACGAGGACATTCTGTACGAGCGGGCGCCCGGACCCGGCGTCCGGGTTACCCGGCCGCCGGTGGGCCCGCGCCTGCGAGAAATCACGACGCCGCGACAACTGGCGCGGCAGCGTCGCCGGGAGTTCCTGGCCAGTATGGCAACACATCGGGTCGCACAGGTGTTTTTCCTCTCCACCCTCGGTCATCCCGATTTCGTGGACGGCTGGGAGATCGGCATTCAAACCTGGAACCAGGCCCTCTTACGGTCCCGATTAAGCGCCGTCACCCACCGCTATTCCCCTGATATCGTGATTACCCTGAACCCGGACGAGGTTTGGGCACATCCACAGCATCAAGGGTTGGGCCGACTGGTCAGGCAATGGCATCGGGAGGGAATGTTTGATCGTCAGGACGGCTCACGGCCACCGCTCTATGGTCTGCGCGAGCATGGCTGGTACACGGAATCCCGGGACTGGCAAGCGGGTGATGAAGACTTCGATCGTCTGGCCGCCTCCCCGGTCCTGCGGCGGATTTATGATGATTACTGGAGGAAGAGCGCCAGCACCTATCTGAGTCAGAGTTCGCATCCCGTCTGGTTTGATGCCCGAGTCAGCGTTGGCCTCCTGCCGGGCTACGGCGCCCTCGATCGGATTCGTCGGCTGGACTGTACGGGCTGCCCCGGCGGACTATCCGAGCGATTGACGCACCAGCCGCCCCAACGAAGACTGATGAACCGCTTACCCCGGCAGCCGAGGGTCCATCACCTGTCGGATTGAAGACTATCCTGGCTGTTTGGCTATCGCGAGCCGGTTTCTGTTGAGCACCCGGTTGCTGACCGCAAACCCTGCGACCATGCCAAGGTTTTCTGTCAGTCACCGGCCAGTAGTATGTGCCGATTGGGTGGCCTCTGTAGATTGCAAGCTTCCCCACCCACCGGGCGAGGTGGGGAAGCGTCGGCGCTTATGATCTGAGCAGGGCCTTGGCCATTTTTTCCGACAGTTGTTCGGCGACGAATTGAGGCTCGTTGGGGGGATATAACGCGTCCTCCTCGAATTCACAGCCGTATTCCTTGCCCAAGGCGAGCAATTCCTTGATCTTGACGCAGGCCTTGAGCTTTTCTTGCAGCTTGGCGTCTGTTTTAGCCTTTTCGGAAAACTCTTTAATCACCTTTATCGACATTGCGTGCTCCGTGATGCATCAGTACGTGGACGAAAAAAACTCTAACTCAACTAGCAAAATTACGACCAAGTCGACTTGAGGATAATTATCTGTAATTTCATCAGGTTAAATCCATTCTTGTTTCAATCCCGCGTCGCCGGCATGACAACCGCCACAGGCCGTTGTCGGCTTTGTAACACTCAGGCGGCGTGCAAGGATTCGCCAGATGTTTCCAGCAACTCCAAGCCTCTGAACACCGAACATCGTTTGAAGACCTCCAATGTCGGCGGCAACTGTTTTTGCAGACAGAATTTGGCCACCAACTTGGTCAAGCCCTTGATGTCGCGTCCGGTAGCACTGGGAAACAGAGTAGCCAACTGGTCGATCAGGTCCTCGTCGATCGGTACAGCGAATTGTTCCGTCATCACCCGCCAGATTTTGCAGCGGTCGACATGCTGCGGCGGGTGATAGCGAATCATTGCAATGCAGCGGGAGATAATGGCTTCGTCGATATCATCGACGCGATTGGTGGTCAGAAACAGCAGGCCGTTGAAATACTCCAGCACTCGCAGGAACACCCCGACCACCGCGTTGGAAGCGAGATTGTCCGCACGCTTTTTGATGTAGACATCGGCTTCGTCGATCAGCATCACCGCCCCCCAGCGCTGGGCGCGGATCAGGGTGTCCTTCAGGGTTTTCTCCATTTCGGCGACATTCAAGCCCAATTGACCGGAATGCACCCGGTATAACGGACGCTTGATGATTTCCGAATAGACCTCGGCGGTCAGGGTTTTGCCGACTCCGGCAGGACCGGCGCACAACACGGTAGTACCGCCGGATTTACCTTCGACGATGTCGTCCATCAGCATATCCATCTCGGCGGTGAGAATGTCGATCAAATCGGTTTGTTCTGGCGGCAGGAAGCGTGTCCCACGAAAATGCTATGCCTAACGGCGTTCCCGACGCCGCACGGCCGCATTTTGCGGGACGGTGATGGCCTTCGGCGCCCCAGCCGTCCCCGCTCGATCCGTTCAGCGACAACAAGGTCGCTTCACGTGACTCGCAGATGACTCGACGGGCTGTCGGGAGGCCTTGCAGTTCGCCTCCGGACGGCGTTATCACACCACCCTCCGGCGAACCGCCCGGCCCTAGCCCTTCTGGGGGGCATGAACAACATCCCGGTCTTGCCGCTACGCGGCTGACCTTTGTTTTTCAGCAATGAGCTTTTGTTTCAGCGCCGGTTGGTAAGCATAGGGCTGCATGTCATCGACATGCACCCAGACGTGATGATGCAATTCCAGATGGAAGGTCAGGATATAGCCATGTACGGGCAGTTCGGTGAACAGCCCTTTTGGCACATCGGCCCGTGCCGACTGCATCGCGCTTTCGGTCTTGCTGTCGTAGCGCTGGCTTTTGGCGGCCTTGCGCAGGTAGGTGGCGAAAATGTCGCCGGTGGCTTCCAGGGTCAGGGCGCGTTCGCTGAGGATGTTTTCGTCGTTGACCAGCCGACAGGCGCCGCCGCCGGACGACAGCACGACGGTATTTTTTCGCGTCCAGTCGGAACTACGGTGGCTAGCGGTGGGGTCTTCGGCATAAATGCCCGTGCCCCAACCGGAAAACTGCTCGCCGTAACGTGCTCGCCAGTCGAAATAGCGACCGGCCGCTTCATCGTAACCGGCGATCAACGCGGTGGTTTCTTTCAAATAGCCTTTGCAGGCAAAAATTTCGGCGATGGTTCTGTCCGCCAGATCCTTGCCGCGGATAATCAGGGTTTCGTTGGCGATCTTGCCTTTGCTGTTGGCTTTCAGTTCCAGCAGGATGCGGCCGGCCTCTTCTTCACCGGGTGGCGTGTAATCGAGACGGGTAATCAAATACGCCAGGGTGCGCCCGGCGCTGCCTACATGAAACAGCCAGCCGCGGATTGCACCGTCCAGCAGAAAATGAGCGATGTCCGGCATCAGCATTTCCAGTTGATCCGCACTGTATCGTTTGCCCGAATGGCTCATCGCCTGCTGCAATGAACTCAGCAACGCGGCCTGTTGTTGCAGGGCTTCGCCTTCCTGAGCGTACATTTCGGCAAGGGTGGCCAGTTCGTCCGCGCCGAGTTGATCGAAGGAAAGCTGGGCTTTATTACCCAGCCGTAACTGATCGGTCAAAGATTGCAGGCGTGGATGCGCGGTAATGAAGGGGTGTAGATGGCGTTTCTCGATGACGATTTTCATGGCATCAATCCTGGCGTGGAAGAGCGGCGACGAGGAGTTGGGCAAGATGCAGCGGCTGCGCGAAGCCGGCATTGACGATTTGCTGCTGGCAGGAAAAGCCGTTGCTCACCAGCAAGGCATCCGGTTTGGCGCGCAGAGCCGGCAGCAAGGCCAATTCGGCCATGGCTTGCGAGTCGACGTAGTGCTCCGCTTCCAGACCGAAATGTCCGGCCATGCCGCAGCAGGACGATTCGATCAACTCGAATGACAACTCGGGAATTTGCTTCAGCAGTTTGCGTACCGATTTAAGGGCGCCCACCGCCTTTTGATGGCAATGACCCTGTAGCATCACCTTGCCGACCTTTGGCAGTGGAACGAAATTCAGCCGCCAGCGGTTGGCGGCTTGTTCGCGGACGATAAACTCCTCCAGCAACAACACCCGTTCGGCCAGGCGTTGTGCTGGCTCACCCAGCCCCAGCTTCAGATACTCGTCACGCAGGCTGAGGATGCAGGACGGCTCCAGGCCGATGATGGCGTGACCGGCGGCGATGGGTTCTTCCAGTGCCGCCAGCATGCGCTCGGCTTCCTGGCGAGCGCGTTCTATCAAACCGTTGGAGAAATAGGTCCTGCCGCAACACAGCGGCCGTTGCCCATCATCGCCGGCGGGCGTGGCAATGCGCACCCGATAACCGGCTCGCGTCAGCAACTGATGGGCCGCTTCTGCGGCCGCTGGGTTGAAGTAGAAATTGAAGGTATCGACCAGTAACACTACCTGTTGGCCGCCTCCGTCATCGGCATCGTCCGGGACGGTGAAAGGCAGCGCCGCCGGCAGCGGCAACGATGCCTTGGCGCCGATGCCCAGCCAGGCTTCACCCAACCGCGCCAGCCACGGCGAGCGATTGCGCCAGGCAATCAGCGTGCGCAAACCCGGCCAAAGCAGCAGTTTCGGCAGTTCCGCCCACAGACGGCGGCGCAACTGCAGGCCATTATGTTGAATCTGCTGGGCGAGAAATTCGGCTTTGATCAGCGCCATATCGACTTCGTTTTCGCACTCGCGCTTGCAGCCCTTGCAACTGACGCACAGAGCCATCGCTTCGGCTAACTCGGGTTCAAAAAAAGCCTCGGTATCCTCGGCATTCAACGCCGCTTTCAAGGCTTTTATCCGCCCCCCCGGCGACAAACCCGGGTGGAGACTAACCCGGTAGCTTGGACACATCACGCCTTTGCCGGTCTGCTCGCATTGCCGGCTGCCGATACAGACGGCGACCGCCCTGGCGAAATCACCTCCGTGTTTGGGGATGTCGGCATAGGCATCGCCCATTCCGGCGTTTCGATAAGACGACCAATCCAGGAATAGTTTCATGATCATGCGTGCAGTGGAAAACAACGATGAAGCAAAATCGACGCCATTACCCATGCAGCATTTAATCGGCCCTGAGCGACAATGACTTTGTCGGGAAGCCGACAATGGGCCGGCAGAGGCGGGCCATACTGGAAGAGTTTTGTCCTACCGGCGGCATCAGTCTTGACTGGCCAGGAAGGCACGAAGTTTGCTCCTGGTATGGATTTCCAGACAACATCTCATGGATATGACCCACTTTTCCGAGCGTTACTTCGTCAGCTATAGCGGCGTCAAATTGCCGTTGAAGCTTGTCAACGAGCTACACGACAGCGACCGCGATAATCGCAATACGTTTTTCGTCGGAATTTTCGACCACAACGAGCGGTTGATACGCTGCGAAAAGCGGGTTTACGGCGAGATCGAGTTGCTGCACAACTACCAATATCACGACAACGGCCATTTGCGGACAGCCGAGATTACCGATGCCGATGGCGAGATCACCGTGTTGCGCTATGACGACCAAGGCAAGCTGCTTGGCGGCGCCGATTAGGCAATGACTATCGAGTAGACGATAGCCCTAGCGGCAGGCGTTCAGATCCAGGCCATGATCGCCGCGATATCTGATTGATACGGGCAATACGCCTGCATGGCCATGCATCAAGGCAGGAGCGGCAGGCCCAGTTCCTTGAGAAAGTCGTTGTGCCTGTTTTTCGCCTCGGCGATGTTCCGCTCCAGTGACAGCAGTTCCGCATTTACCGCCTGCAAATCAATTTCGGCCTCGGCCTTGGCGGTGCTGATATAGCGCGAGATATTGAGGTTGTAGCCATTCGCGGCGATCTCTTCCATGGGTACGCGCCGGGCATACCGCGCTTCCTCCCAGCGGAACTGGTAAGTATCGATGATCCTGTCGATGTGCTCCGGCAGCAGTCGGTTTTGCCGCTTGCCCTTCTCGAAGTGTTCGCTGGCGTTGATGAACAGCACGTCATCGGGCTTCTTGCACTTTTTCAGCACCATAATGCAGACCGGAATGCCGGTGGAGAAGAACAGGTTGGCGGGCAGGCCGATTACGGTGTCGATGTGGCCATCCTTCAGCAGCTTGGTGCGGATGCGCTCCTCCGCGCCGCCCCGGAACAGCACGCCATGGGGCAGGATGATGGCCATGACGCCTTCCGGCTTCAGGTAATGAAAACCGTGCAACAAAAAGGCGAAGTCGGCGGCGGACTTGGGCGCCAGGCCATGGTTCTTGAAACGCATGTCCTCGCCCAGCGCCTCGGTTGGCTCCCAACGGTAACTGAACGGAGGATTGGCCACCACGGCATCGAACTTCGGCATACGGGCCGGGTTCATCTCCCGTAGCATGTCCCAGTCGTTGGTGAGGGTATCGCCGTGGTAAATCTCGAACTCGGAATCCTTCACCCCGTGCAGCAGCATGTTCATGCGCGCCAGGTTGTAGGTGGTGATGTTCTTTTCCTGCCCGAAAATTTTGCCGATGCCGCGCGACCCCATGCGGTGGCGCACGTTGAGCAGCAAGGAGCCGGATCCGCAGGCAAAATCCAGCACGCTGTCCAGGTGCTTCCTCCGGCCGGTGGCGGGTTCCTGGCTATCCAGCGTGACGATGCCGGACAGGATGCTGGAAATCTGTTGCGGGGTGTAGAACTCGCCCGCCTTCTTGCCGGAACCGGCGGCAAACTGGCCGATCAGGTATTCGTAGGCATCGCCCAGGGTGTCCTTGTCGGTGGAGAATTGCGCCAACCCCTCGGCAATGGCCTTGATGATGGTGCAGAGCTTGGCATTGCGGGCCGCGTAGTCCTTGCCCAATTTTTCCGAATTCAGATTGATTTCGGAGAACAGCCCGCCGAAGGTGCTGGCGAAGGATTCGTTCTCGATGTAGTCGAAACCCTTTTGGAGCGTATGCAGCAGTTCCCCGTTCTGGGTACGCGCCATCTCCGCGATGCTGCCCCACAGGTAGGCCGGCTGGATCACGTAATGCGTCTTGCGGCGCATCTGCTGTTCAAACTCGGCCGTGTCGTCCGGATTTTGCGCGTACCACACCGCCAGCGGCGCGCGGCGGTCGCCGGCGTCCAGTTTCGGATAATCCGGTCCCAGCTCCTTGTGCGCCGCCGCCTCGTAGTTATCCGACAGATAGCGCAGGAACAGGAAGGACAGCATGTAATCGCGGAAGTCGTCCGCGTTCATCGCCCCGCGCAATTGGTCGGCGATGCCCCAGAGCGTGTTGCCCAGTTGTTTTTGATCTTGTTCGGTCATGTCGGCGAAAGGTTGCGGCCTAGGGTTTCATCGTCACGGAGCGGGTTTTGACGCCCAGGCGGGAAAAGTCATCGGTGTTATGGGTGACGACGGCCAGACCGTTCACCAGTGCGGTGGCGGCGATGATGGCATCGGGTGTCTTGGTTCTGAATTGTTGTCGCAGTTGTATGGTCTGCTCGGCAATCTCCCCGGTGAGGCCGTACAGGGTCGCGCGGCGAATAAACGCCTTCGCCTGGCTGTAGAGCGCGGGGTTGGCGGCAAATTCGCTCCAGCCCAAAAACTCGATTTTGGTGATGATGGATATCTTGAAACTTTCTCTCAGCAGGTCGTGCAGGGCTTCGTCAGCGGTCAACCCGTTGAAGTAATAGATGACGATATTGGTGTCGATCAGGTAACTCATCAGTTCCAACCTTCACGGGCGGTGGCCAGATAGTCGTCCACGGCTTGCCGGGTGTGCTGGGCGACACCGAAATAACGGCGTGGGTCGAAGTCATCGATGGGATCGCTGGAGATGCCTTCTTCCTCCGCTAGTTGTCGCAGTACGAGTTGCACCAACCGGAATTTCTCTGCGTGGGAGAGGCTGGCGACCGAGGGTAGGAGTTCGTTAGCGGTCATGGTGTGGACTCCGTGGGGGGGTGGGGGAAAAGCCGCCGTATCAGTCTTTTGGGGCTGGCTCCAAACTTCGCATGGTAAAGAGTAAGAGTCTCAAAATATTCATCGCCTATCGGTTTTCTTGCGCCTTAAATCCATGGCATTTCGGCTGATGTCTTCGAGGCTTTCATCGGCATCAATATCCTGCCGCCATTGGGTATAGTCAAAAGCCTCTCGTTGCACCAAGGCGATAAAGCGCTCCATTTCAATATCCCCAAGATACTGGGCGAGAACCTGAACGCCTTTTGCTCTAATTTCTGTGTCGGTCATCATGGAAACACCTCTCTAATAAAGTCGATGGGATCTTTGATCCGAATGTCGCCAACAACCCCGGATTTTTTCAAGATGCCGCTGTCTGTCGTCAAGAAATAGTCGGCATGGGACTTGATGGCACAAGCGAGATGCAGAGCATCAAACCGCTTTAGCCCAAGCAGGTGAAACGATTTAGCCAGTTCTAGCAGCCCTTCTTCTTCTTCCATGTCGATGCTGGCATAGCGTTGCCAGATTTTTAATCTGCTCCCGCCTCTCTCGAAAAGGATTCTGGGTGTTCTCATAATCCAGAACGTAAGACCAAGCGTAAACGTTCACCCCCCTAGCGGTAGGGGCAAGAGGTCCAATCCCTGGCGTCGGCGGGCGATGGCGGTTCGCAGGTATTCCCAAGGGGAATGGCCGCGTCGGCGGCAGGTGTCGATGACA
>Ga0172373_10001674_pt1 | contig 35534 bp, 29 predicted proteins | sample Lak10m_2_FD_114546 | JGI IMG/M metagenome (GOLD analysis project Ga0172373, IMG submission 114546) | Freshwater microbial communities from Kabuno Bay, South-Kivu, Congo - kab_092012_10m | ecosystem: Environmental > Aquatic > Freshwater > Lake | place: Democratic Republic of the Congo...
CGGCATTTTCTTTTTGATTCAGCCGATCTTTTGCGCTATGAGATGTTGGAGCAGAGTACATTTGAACCACTTGCGAAACTGGCAGTCAAAGTAAGAGGCGAAATCAAGTATCATGTTTTTCATTCTGATACGTGGATCATTCAACTTGGGTCTCAAGGAAATGAAGAAAGCAAAGCTCGCATGCAATCTGCATTGAATGAGTGTTATCCACTTGCACTCGGGATATTTGAAAATTCAGAAGATGAACACATACTTATTGAACATGGCATCTTCAAAGGAGAGAAGGAATTGGAAAGAGCTTGGCATGATAGAATTTCAGCTATACTCAACAAGGCAGGTTTAACAATTCCTGATAGAGACTCTGTTAACCCAATCTATGGCGGAAGAAAGGGATTTCATTCGGAGCATTTGCAACCTCTTTTGGATGAAATGACCGAAGTTTTCAGAATTGATCCATCTGCGGAATGGTGATCTAATGTTGATTGCAGGCAATTGGAAAATGAATCTTATGCCGCATGAAGGCATGATGCTCACTCATGAAATTTGCATGGGGATCTCTGATATCCCATCTCATGTGGATATTCTGATTTGTCCTCCTTTCACGCATTTGGCTCAATGTTCATTGATCATCGAAAACAATGAATCACCCCTCTTGATAGGTGCTCAAAATTGTCATGATTCCGATGAAGGAGCCTTTACAGGAGAAATTTCTGCACGCATGCTTGCTTCGATGGGCATTGATTATGTAATTCTTGGTCATTCCGAACGCAGATCATTATTCAATGAATCAAATGATTTCATTGCAAGAAAATGTCTCGCCGCATTTAAAGCCGGGTTAACTCCCATCGTGTGCATCGGTGAAACATTGGAACAAAGAAATCAGGGAATTGTCAATCAAGTGATTCAAGAACAAGTATTGTCCATACTTCACCATGAACAAATTGTCAGTTCAATTCCGGCTCATGACATTGTTTTTGCATATGAACCTGTTTGGGCAATTGGAACCGGATTGGCCGCTAGCCCCGAACAAGCCGAAGATGTTCATGCATTCATTCGCATGCAATTGGAGGAGAAGCTTGGTGATCATGCAGCAATGATTGATGTGATTTATGGTGGAAGCGTAAAGCCGGAGAATGCAAAAGATTATTTCCTACAGCCAAATATCGATGGAGCTTTGATTGGTGGGGCATCACTCAAGGCGGAGTCATTTCTTGCAATTGCAGCTCAAGCATGATTTAGGATTCAAGAAGTTTCTTTGTCATGTTTTGTCTGTAAACAAACATTACCTCGATCATCTTCTTCACAATGAGCGAATAAGCCATTCTCCCTAACATTCCCAAGGGCAAAGAAAACTCAAATACATCTTTCATGCGAGTATATCCCCCGCCCATATCCTCAAAATATCTATACTGTACCATTGAAGAAAACGGACCCTTGATTTGTCTATCAGCCAAAGAGGTTGGATAATCGTAGATAAAAAACTCCATCAGCATATTCAAGGGTAGCAAACCGAATTGCCGAACTCTCAACTGAACATGTTGTCCGGGACCCGGAGGATCAGCATGAATGACATCGACTTTGATAAATGAAGGAGTAATTCTTACTAGATTTCGCACTTCTGTATGAAAAAGAAACACTTCTTCAATTGGTGCGCGAATGATGACGCTTCTTGTATAGGAATGCATAAGTCTGCTTTATAGAATGTAGGCAGATATAACACGAAGCGATATGTGAATGTTCCACTTTCGTAGAAAATCAGCGGAGGCTTTCCTCAATTCTTGCATAGACGGTTTCTATGTCTGCATCCCCGGCAATATTGATCATCTTCCCGGAACCTGCATAATATTCTAGCAATGGAGCTGTTTGCTCATTGTACACATGAAGTCTATGTCTAATGACATCTTCATTGTCATCTTGTCTGCCACGAAGAAGCATTCTTTTGACAATCTCTTCATTATCGACTGTGATATTAACGATATGAGCAATTGCCTTACCTTGAGCATTGAGTAACAAATCCAATGCTTGAGCTTGGCCAAGCGTACGAGGGAAACCATCCAATATTGCCCCCGAAGAAAACTCAGGTTTTGCCATTGCTTCTTCAACGATGCCCGTAACAATTTCATCAGGCACCAAACCACCGGATTGAACAAATTCCTGCGCAGTCTTGCCTAATTCCGTACCGGCTGCCATAGCCGAACGGAATGCCTCTCCGGTTGACAAATGGTGAATGCCTTTGCGCTCAGCCAATAAAGCAGCTTGCGTTCCTTTTCCCACACCGGGAGCGCCAAACATGACAATGATCATTATGACTCCGATTATCGTTGAAGAATTACTTCATAAAAAATTCCTTTCAAACCCTTCAAATATACTCTTTCAGGCCTTGTTTTCCATGAATTTTCATAGTTCTTACAAAGTAAATCCACATTGTACAATAAAAGATCTACCCGGTAAAGGAAAATTCAGGATCATCTGATAATTGCTGTTGAGCAGATTCCGTATTTCTGCACGCATGTTCAACATACCAATATGCAATGGTATGCGATATTCAAAGAATGGATTGATCAACATAACTGGTTTGAGTTTGGAGTCAGGCAATTCGCCCATCAAACCGAATCGCTCTCCAATTGAAGAAACTATGAATCCGAGGGTTTGCATTGGGCCTGCATATAGCATTGACATAGAAATGGTATGTCGAGGTGTATATGGAAGTACAGTATTATATGTCGGCGAATCCAAACGTCCATCTACTACATGCTTATATGCATAACTCAATTGCATATCAATGTTGATTATTGGAATGTGATATCCAAAGGATGATTCGATTCCTGAAGACAATACCCTCCCGATATTTCTAGCACTCCATTGAACCGGTGAAACGGGAATTGCAAGTATCTGATCCGAAACGCTCATGTGATAGATGGAAATTTGCCCGGTAACATTTCTTGATGTATATGTTAGGCCAAGATCAATACCCATCGATGTTTCAGGTGATAGAAATTGTGTTCCATAATTGAGATAATACAATTCATTGAAAGAAGGAACCCTGAAATCACGCGTGCATTTTGCAGAAATCGTCAATGCATCAGAAAGTTCTTTCATAATTATAGCATGTCCGGAAAGTGCAGGACCCCGTTGATCACTAAACATATCCATTCTGATTCCGAAATCCCATATATACCCTTCCCATTGAGAATTCAACCTGGTGAACAAAGCTCCAGAAATACGTCTAGGATTTCCTTTAGCAAAAGGTTGAAGAAGTTCACCTTGTAAATCTGTAAATGTGAACATGAGGCCGCTTGAAAACCACATATCATGATGTGGAGTATAAGCAACTTCGGCATGTGAGAATATATCTTGTGTAAGAAAATCATTATCAGCTCCTCCCGGACCTGCATAAAGAGCATATGGATCCTTGAACAAACTTTCAGAATTGCGATAGGATGCACGAATACGCAATTGTGCATTTGCCGATATTGGTGCATACATAGTGCCTGCTATCATTATATCTTGCTCATGAAGAGATGCCTCTGCAGATTCAACATTCCCCGTCAATACTGCACCAGGAACACCGCGATCACCTTTGACAAATGAAGTCCACATGCTTGTTGAAATTTGAGATTCTTCAAAAACATGCGAGGCCCTTGCAAAGACATTCTGCCTGACATTTCCGGCATTTTGTCTTTTGACGCTCATCATCGGAGCATTTCCAGTTGGCTGAAATGAGATTGGGAAATCTCCTTCAAATTGAAAATGATTGGCCATGGCCGAAAGCGTGGTATTCCCGGAACTCATGCCTCCATGAACAGACATGGAGAGCTCACCAAAACTCCCCGCTCCGCCCTTTAAAGAGCAAAAAGGTGTATCTATGATGGATGGAGATATAAGTTCTATCATACCCGACATCGCCCCACTTCCCATGATAGAAGAAGAACCACCAAGATCCAAATCAATGCTTTGCCCGGGTAGAATAGGCAGAGCAGACATATCAAATACACCCGTTTGGGATGATGCCAATGGAATACCATCAAGCATAATGACACTTCTCATGGGACCCAGACCACGAATTGAAAACAAATTCATCGACCCCGGCCCACCATAATCCCTAACTTCTATCGAAGGAATAATCAAAGAAAGAGACTGTAAACGGGCAGCACCGAATAAATCCCCAATTTTGGACCCATATGATCTTTTTGTTGCTATTTTGCCATATTCAACAATATTAGACCGACTTTTCGCTTCTTTTACCAAGACTTTTGTGGTGACTTCCTTGATGGAATCCGGAATAATGGTGCTTTCAGAAGAAAAAATTGGATTTGCTGCTGAAAAAAAACCAATCAAGAGGCCAATGCCTAAATAAAGCGCATTCAATGCTCCGAAAGGGAAAAAACCGTATATTTGCGACAGTGATTGGGTCTTCTCGGCAGAAGTCCCTTTTTTGTTTCTATGGATTGTCAGCATTTAGCCATGCCATTGGATTTGCCCAAAGAAATTCGCTCTTTATTGGAATCCACCTGTTCAGCATACAATGCAACATTGATTGACGCGGTATTGAGAGGCACTAAAGAGCGCATGATATTGGAGCTTTATGTGGACACACCGGATGGCATTTCACTTGAGCAATGCGAAAAAATCAATCGCGCTTTGCTGGAAACAGCTGAAACACATCCATTCATTGATGCCATCAGGAGCATAGAAGTCTCATCACCCGGAGTTGACAGGCCTCTCACACATTGGTGGCAATATCCAAGAAATATTGGTCGAGTTTTGGAATTAAGCTTCACTAACGAAGATACGCATGCTAATGGTTCATATCTATTGCTAGAAGCAAATGAACAAGGCATTGTTTGCAGTGAACACAAGCAATCCAAAAAATCAGGAAACGAAAATACGACATTCTCATTTCCCTATTCAGAAATTCAAAAAGCAATCGTTAAAATATCATTCTGATCGATTGCACAGATAGTATCACAAACAAACATCAACAACATGGCACGCCGTAAAGTCAAACCCAAGTACGACAAAAAGCTAATCATTGAAGCATTTGCCGAAATGGCTCGTGAAAAAAGTATAGACAAAGATCTTCTACAGGGGATGCTTGTCGAGACGCTTTCCATGCTTATCCGCAAGAAGTATGGTCAGGAAGCCAATTTTGACATTGTTGTAAACATGGACAAAGGTGATTTGGAGATTTATCTCATGCGCACCATTGTTGAGGAAGTTGAAGATCCTGCATTGGAAATATCATTGAAAGAAGTGTCAACACGTTCAGCCGAAACATTTGAAATCGGAGATGAATTCATTGAGGAAATCACACTTGAGAACATATCTGATAATTTTGGCAGACGATTGATTGCCTTGGCAACGCAGACCCTTGGGCAGCGAATTCGCGATGTGGAAAAAGACAATGTATTCAATGAATTCAATGAAAAAGTCGGAGAAATCATTGTAGGAGAGGTGTATCAGGTTCGCCCCGGAAGCTTGCTCATCATGCACAATAAAACTGAAATGCGCATGCCTCGCGAAGAACAGATACACAATGAACGATATAAGAAAAATATGTCTGTCAAGGCAATCATCAAAGAAGTTCGCAGAATGCAAGGAAGCGGTACGCCTGACATCATTTTGTCACGCGCTGCAGATGAATTTCTTGCACGTCTCTTTGAAATCGAAATTCCGGAAGTATATGACGGCATTATAGAAATCAAATCGATTGCACGAGATCCCGGTGAAAGAGCCAAAGTTGCAGTATTATCATATGATGAACGAGTTGATCCTGTTGGCGCTTGCGTTGGGATGAAAGGCATTCGTATTCACTCTATAGTTCGCGAATTGAACAATGAAAATATTGATGTGATCGAATACTCAACCGATCCGAAAGTGTTTATAGCCAAAGCATTGGCACCGGCTAGAATAAGAGACATCGTGATAGCACCGGAGACTCGCTCCGCAACGGTTGTTGTACCAGATGATCAAGTTTCATTGGCAATCGGAAGAAATGGTCAAAATGTACGCCTTGCATCAAAATTAACCGGTTTCAATATCACCTTGATCAAAGAAGGTGGCGAAGACATTGAACTCATAGAATTCAGAGATGAAATCGGTAAAGAAATGTATGAAAACATCATTAATCTCGGCATAGATACTGCTCGCGAGTTTCTTGATGCAGACATTTATGATTTGTTGGAGATACCGGGCATGACCAAAAATACATTGCTCGAAATTCGAGACATTATTCTTTCTGAGTTCGAAGAACAAGAAAGACCCGAAATCAGAGATGCCATTCTGGTGGCAAATACCATTCCTGATGAACCTTCGAATGAAGGTTCCGGTGATCAACAAGATTCTGAAGCATGACATCAGTAGAATTCATGTCATCGATTTTTTTTAACATTCAACCATAGGTTGTATGCCTGCATCAAAAGGAACACGATTATTCAAGCTTGCCTCCCAAATCAATATTGGGAAGGATGCCATTGTAGAATTTCTTCAAGGCAAAGGTTTCAGCGTTGAAAACAAACCAACATCTGTACTAACAGATGAGATGGTTGACGTAGTCATGGATAAATTCGCCCGAGAAGCGAAAGCAGCTGAAAAGCAAAGAGAAAAGCTTGAAAAGTATCACCATGCTCGTAATCCTGAAAAAGGAGAGTCTGAAGATGCAGTTTCAGAAGTGGAATCGGCTCCCGAACCGCAGGCAGCAGAGCCTTTGGAAGAAGTGCAATCAGCTCCCTCGGTACCGGAAGAATCTGAAAGCAAAGAACAACCCGCTCCAAAAAAATCTTCAAAGAAAAAAACAAAGACTGAAACTGAAACTGAGATCTCGGCAGCAACTGACATTGTTGAACCCGAACCTATACCTATACCTCCATCAACAGAAACACCTTCTGAAAAAGTAGAGGAAAGCATAGCTGAACCTGCTCAAGAAACCGTCGCAAAAACTGAAGATGATTCGCAAGAACCAAAGAAGAAAAGAAAAAAACGCATCAATGAAGTTGAGTATGAAGCCGGTTCGATGACACAACTTAGAGGTTTGACTGTAGTAGGAAAAATCACTGTTCCCTCTCGGCAAGAAGAAGGTGGTCGTTATGGCAGACCGGACAGAAATGCAAAGAGAGGCGATCGCCCTCAACAAGGTGAAAGACGAGACGATGATCGTAGACAAAACAGGCAAGGAAATCAACAAGGAAATCAACAAGGAAATCAACAAGGAAATCAACATTCTATTGGTGAACGCTTAAAGGCCAAAGGCCAACAAGGCGGATTCGGCATCGCACCTGCCAAGACTGAAGATGATGCAGATAAAGGTGCAAAGAAGAACTTCCGTCCAGCACCGCCGAAAGATGCCAAGGGTGTAGACAAAAAGAAAAAGAAGAAAAAATCAATTCGTGAAACTATCACCGAAGAAGATGTAACAAGAGCAATTCGCGAAACACTGTCGGGAATGGAAGATTCCGGATCAGGTTTTAAAACGAAACTCAAGCAGAAGAAAAAACTAGAACGAGAAGAAAAAGAAGCTCGTAGAATTGAAGAGATTGAACGCGAAAGTACGATTCTACGCCTGACTGAATTCGTAACAACAGCTGATCTTGCCGCCCTTATGGGAACCACGGCAGCTGAAATCATCATGAAGTGTATGTCTTTGGGCTTGATGGTCAGTATCAATCAAAGACTTGATAAAGACACCATCACGCTCATATCAGATGATTATGGATTCCAGGTTGATTTCCTCGATGAACAAGCTGCACAAGAAATCACCGACATCGAAGACGCCGAGGAATCATTATTGGCAAGACCCCCAATCGTCACAATCATGGGGCATGTCGATCATGGAAAGACCTCACTTCTTGATTATATCCGTAAAACCAATGTTGTTGCCGGTGAATCCGGAGGCATAACCCAACATATCGGAGCATATCATGTTGATCTTCCTGATGGAAGGACAATAGCATTTTTGGATACGCCGGGTCATGAAGCATTTACCGCCATGCGTGCTCGCGGTGCCCAAGTAACAGACATTGTTGTTCTTGTGGTTGCGGCAGATGACAATGTGATGCCCCAAACAATAGAGGCCATCAGCCATGCTCAAGCTGCAAATGTTCCCATCGTGGTGGCTTTGAACAAGATCGACAAGGAAGATGCGAATCCAGACAGAGTGAAGCAACAATTGGCGGACCGCGGTGTATTGGTTGAGGACTGGGGAGGTAAGTATCAATGCGCTGAAATTTCCGCCAAGAAAGGAGTCAATATTGAAGGATTGATGGAAAAAATCCTCCTTGAAGCAGAATTATTGAATCTGAAGGCAAATCCCGATCGAATAGCTAGAGGAACAATCATTGAATCGCACTTGGATAAAGGAAAAGGTGTTCTTGCATCCGTGATGGTTCAAAAAGGAACATTGAAAATCGGCGATGCATTCGTGGCTGGAATCTATTCAGGTCGGGTTCGTGCAATGTATGATGAGCGCGGACATCGAGTTGAATTAGCAGGGCCTTCTGTTCCCGTTCAAGTATCCGGTTTTGACGGAGCTCCGCAAGCTGGTGATTTGTTCGCCGTGCTGGAACAGGAAGCTGAAGCCAGAGCAATTGCAATCAAACGTCAACAATTGAAAAGAGAACAACAGTTCAAGCAAATGCGTCCGATTACTCTCGATGAAATTTCTCAAGATATTCTTCGTGGTGGCACCAAAGAACTTCGACTCATCATCAAAGGTGATGTGAGTGGATCACTTGAAGCACTTTCAGATTCATTGCAAAAACTCACCAGAGACGAAGCAAAAGTCACCATTCTACACAAAGGTGTAGGCCCTATTTCAGAATCAGATGTGATGCTCGCTGCCGCATCAAGTGCAGTTGTCGTCGGCTTCCATGTCTCCCCTACATCACAGGCGAGAAAATCCGCGGAATCAGAAGGTGTCGACATACGATTGTACACAATCATCTATGACTGTATCAATGAAATACAGATGGCATTGGAAGGATTGCTTTCTCCTGAAATCAAAGAGGAAATCACGGGCACCGCTGAAATCAGACAAGTATTCAAAATCAGCAAGATTGGAACCGTTGCAGGATGCTATGTTACTTCCGGGAAAATCAACAGGAATGACAGAGTTCGCGTCTTGCGTGACGGCTTCCCCGTTTATAATTCTACATTATCGGCTCTTAAACGCTTCAAAGATGATGTTCGTGAAGTGGACACAAATTATGAATGTGGAATGAGCATCAATGGCTACAATGACATACAAGTTGGAGATATCATCGAGGCTTATAAGCAAGTTGAAGTCAAAAGGAAATTAAGCTGACATGTCTATTCGAACAGAAAAAGTAGCATCGGTGATTGTTGAAGCATTGTCCGATCCTTTGCGGAAAATTGCTTCCGAAATTAATGCAGGATTGATTACGGTAACATCAGTCAAAATGTCGCCGGATCTTCAAATTGCAAAAGTGTATATAAGCTGCATAGGTGGGAAAGCATCAATTGCCGATGTTTTGCAAGCCATCGAAACCGATAAATCCTTTATACGCAAACATGTGGCACATGTAGTTCAATTGCGTTTTGCACCTGAGCTTCGTTTCTATCGAGATGAAACAATGGATGCGATGGAGCAGATACAAAAACTCGTCGAGCAAACTAAACAACATGATCGCCTGCGTGATGGAAATGAGTCATCTTAAAGCTCCTTGACTCTGCCTAATTATCATTCTCAATGTTGATTTCATGAACATCCTTACTCTGCACTCATTGTCGTCCATTCCTTCGTGGCATGCAGAAGCTTTGGAACATGGTGCCGTCATCCTCATTGACAAGGATTTGAATTGGACATCATTTGATGTAGTTGCCAAACTCCGTAGAATTCTCGGCATCAAAAAAATCGGACATGCAGGTACACTAGATCCACTCGCAACGGGATTATTGATTGTTTGTGTCGGCAGGCCTGCTACAAAGCTCATTACCCAATATCAAAACTCATCAAAAGCTTATCAAGCAATAATCAAACTTGGCGCTTCAACGATTTCTTATGATTGCGAAACTGAAGAGTCAGTATTTGCGGATATTCCCGAAAACATCACAAAAGATTCAATTCGGATTGTTCTTGATTCATTCATTGGCGAAACCCAGCAGATTCCTCCTATGTTCTCCGCTCTGAAGAAAAATGGCATTCCATTATATAAAAAAGCTAGAAAAGGAATCCAAGAAAAGATTGAACCCCGGACCATCACTATACACTCAATCACTTTGGATGAGTTCAAAGACAATTTGCTTCATATTACCGTTGATTGCTCGAAGGGGACATATATTCGTTCTCTTGCAAGAGACATAGCCGAAAAACTGGGAACCGTGGGTTATTTGACAGCATTAAGAAGAATATCCAGCGGTGAATTTCTGGTAAGTGATGCAATCACGATACAGGATTTCGAACAATCCTTCAATATTGCCACGATGGATACCCAACTTACACAACAACAACTATTGGGCTCACGATGATTGTCTATTCTCTTTTTGATACTATTCCACATGATCCTAACACAATCTTGACCGTTGGGACATTTGATGGCGTTCACAAAGGACATCAGCAAATCATCACTTCAATGAATGAATTGAAGAAATCAAAAAGCAATGCACGTACTGTTGTAGTGACCTTTGAACCTCATCCGCAATTGATTGTTCAAAGACCTGATAAACCTCCCATTTCCTTGCTGACCGATATATCCGAGAGATTGCAATTATTGGAATCCTATGGAGTGGATATGGTTGTGATTATCCCATTTACAAAAGAATTTTCTCAAATTGGTTCCGATGAATTCATAAAAACATTCATACATGAACGTATCGGCTGCTCTGATATCTTCATTGGTTATGATCATGGATTCGGAAAATCAAGAGAAGGCGATGCACAGACTTTGCATGCGCTTTCATCTGAGCTTGGATTCAAGGTGCATCAAATACATGCCATGCTCATTGATTCAACAACAATCAGCAGTACCGAGATAAGATCCGCCCTGAAACATGGTTATCTACAACAAGCTTTTGAATTGCTTGGTCATCCATATTTCGTGGAGGGTATGGTGATTCATGGCGATCAACGCGGTAGAACAATCGGATATCCGACTGCCAATGTGCAAGCAGCAAATCCCGCCAAACTATTGCCAAAAAATGGAGTGTATTTTGTTTCTTCCGATATACAAGGAAAAACAGTATATGGAATGGCAAATATTGGCACAAGACCAACAGTAAACAATCTTGATGATATCAGACTTGAAGTACATTTTTTTGATCTTGATGAAGATCTATATCATCAACAGATAGTGATTTGGTTTTTGAAATATATTAGAGATGAGCAACAATTTGCTTCACTTGAGGCATTACAAAATCAATTATATAAAGATGAACAGTATTGCAGAGAAATCATCGCAACGTTTCACTTCAGTGATTCTCAATCATGAATTGGTCTTTTGTCAATAGTGGTTTCCTCACTGGTGAAGAAAACATGTCTTTGGATATGAACAATGCTCAAGAGCTAGCACGTTCATTACATGAAACAATATCATCACAATCACTATTTCGGATTTATGCCTGGGATCGTCCTACTCTTTCTCTTGGAAAACATCAATTATTGACATCAACCATAGAAAAACAGTGTAAAGAACGCTCGATACCGATTGTTTATCGACCTACCGGTGGCAGAGCTGTTCTTCATGCCAATGAGTTAACATACTGCATAACTATGCCATGTGCTTCGATGGAAGATGCTCGTAATGTTTACCGTGATGTTCATCACTTTTTCTTGAAATGTTTGCAATCATTATCGATACAAGATTTGGAATTCGCCAAAGGCGTACCATCTTTTCAGGAACATTATCAATCAATGGAATCATCTGCTTGCTTTTCTGCTTCGGCTCGTCATGAATTGACTTATAAGGGAAAAAAACTCATAGGTAGTGCCCAAAGAATCATAGATGGAGTATTACTGCAACACGGATCACTGCCATTGGATGATTCATATTTGAATATTGCCGATATTCTTTCAACATCAAGTGATGAGGCCGTCTTGCTACGCAATGCATTGAAAAGCCATTCCACATCGTTATCTGAATGCTTGGGTCATTCTTGCGATTTTTCTCAAATTGCAGATATCATCTCTTCCAAATGGGAAGAGAAACAATTTCAAAGTATGCAATCCTTATGAAAAACATTATGTACATAATAGGCTTGATTGTTTCAATGATGTGGATGTATCATCCATTGCAAAGTGCAATGTCCGAACCTCCATGCAAAGTCACCCTATCAACTGATAGCATTGACTTTGGCACAATTCAAACAATCGATGAAACAAGCTCGACAATCTTGATTACCAATCCTACAATGGAAACGATTACCATTGATACGGTCATGATATTTTCTCGTTGGCCGGTATTCACCGTTATGGACAATAAGCGATTAACATTATCTCCAGGTGAAAGCAAAGAGCTAACCTTCCGATTTGCTTCCCCACATAATATGAACCATAGCGGCAATGCAATAATACGCGTGACATGCCCTGTCATGCGCTACTCGCTTATCACCAAGTTACATGGAAAAGCAACATATCCAGATGGCGAATTTTCTTTTACCCAAAACCTTGAAGGTCAGGAATTATATAATTCTCTCAACAAATATCTGAATGAATCCTTGATGTTCACTTATTCAGATGCCAGACAATTCATGTTTTCGAAAGCTGATAATGTAAATGGTATGGTTGAATGCGTTTATACAGGTAAATCGATTCAAACAAGCGGGATACCTAATATAAACCTCTTTAATACTGAACATTCCTGGCCTCAAAGCAAAGGTGCTGATCAAGAACCTGCAAGGTCAGATATTTATATCATCTATCCATCAGATTCAAAAGCCAATGAGCGACGTTCAAATCATCCTTATGGAATAGTAAACAGATCATTATCATGGGAATCAGGCGGATCTAAACTTGGCCTTCCGCAAGCATCAGCAGATACAGTCTTCGAACCAAGAGATAAAATGAAGGGAAATGTTGCCAGAAGTTTACTCTATTTTTCAACGAGATATGGCAATAGAAAAGGAACATTCGATAATTCGGGTTTTCTTACTAATATGGAAACACTTATTCGTTCATGGAATAAACAAGATCCGGTTGATGAAAGAGAAAGAAGTCGTGCAATCTTAATCTCTTCTGCACAGAAGAGAATGAATCCTTACATAGCGCATCCGGATATGATCGACAGAATGTTCAGATTATCTACTCAGCCGGCTTTTCCTTTGTATCCCGAACCGGCGACAGACCCTTTGGGAATTCATGCTCAATTTAAAGACTCAATGATAGTAGAAATCCCGATAATAAATAAAGGCAATCAAACTCTCAAGATCAATACAACTGAGTTTCGACCCTTGACTGATAAAGCGAAAGTCTTGTCAATCGATACATTGATAACACCCGGCAATTCAACCATCGCCAAAGTATTGATCACGCCTCAGATACCAAGCGGTACTTTATTGCGCATACGATTTGCTGATGGAATACAAACACTTGCCATACCGATATCAACCGAAACCACTACATCAATAAAAGATATTGAAATCAAGCAGTTGATAGTAGTTCATAATTCTAATCAAGCTACAGATGTACAACATATAGCATTCACTGTGAACGATAGTACATATTTTTCTGCGAAGGTATATGATCTACAAGGAAAGTTACTTCAAGATATTACAAATGACATACTTTGGAGTGATATGCATGGCACTGTTTTTCTGAATACTACCAACTATTGCAAAACATCGATACTGCATTTGCAAACTTCAACTTTTTCCACTTCGACATTACTTCATATAGGTTATTAATGAGAAAGAAGAAAGAAGCATCAATTTTATATATCGTCTCCACTCCAATCGGAAATGAAGATGATATTTCACTCCGTGCATTAAAAGTTCTGAAAAAAGTTGATGCAATCATTTGCGAAGAGGAAAAGATAGGGGCATTGCTCATAAAACGACACAACTTTTCAGCAAAACTAGAACAGCTCAATGAACATAATGAGGAAAACTATGCACCTCAACTACTAGAGCGCATGCAGAATGGCGAAACATTCGCTTTGATCTCGGATGCAGGAACTCCCATCTTTGCTGATCCGGGTCGATATCTTTTACAATTGGCTTTGGATGCAGGTATCAATATCGTCGTTGTTCCTGGTGCGAGCTCAATCATGACTGCTCTTGTTCGAAGCGGATTCCAATCAGATGTATTTACTTGCGCGGGATTTTTAAGCAGAACCACCGAAGAACGTCTGTCTCAATTACAAGCCCTGGCTCTAGAACCACGCACTACAATTCTATTGGAAACTCCCTATCGCTTGAAACAATTATTGGAAGCAGCAAATAAAGTAATGCCAGACAGGAAAGCTTATATCGGTTGCAATCTCACCATGGCATTTGAGCATCATCACTATGGTACTTTTTCCGAACTATTCGCAAAATTCACAGAATCTCCTTTTAAAGGAGAATTTGTCATTGTTTTTGAAGGTCATCCAGGAAGAACGATTCTCAGCATACTTGAATCATCTGAAAAGAAAAAAACCAGAAGCATCGAACGTAAAGGTGTAGATGAAACAGAATTTGAAAAAGATGAGTCTCGAGATTCACAGCGCGAATTCAGAAAACGCTCAGATTTTTCTAAAGAACGCTCACCACGCTTTACCAGATCGGATGACAAAGGGTATAAAAAACGTGAAGATGGCGGGTATAAAAAACGTGAAGATGGCGGATACAAAAAACGTGATGAGGCCGGATACAAAAAACGTGAAGATGCCGGATACAAAAAACGTGATGATGGCGGTTACAAAAAACGTGATGATGGCGGATACAAAAAACGTGATGATGGCGGATACAAAAAACGTGATGATGGCGGAGGATACAAAAAGCGCGATAATGGCAGCGGATACAAAAAGCACGATGATGGAGGATATAAAAAACGTGATGATGCCGGCGGATACAAAAAGCGCGATAATGGCAGCGGATACAAAAAGCACGATGATGGAGGATACAAAAAACGTGAAGATGGCGGATACAAAAAGCGTGATGATGCCGGCGGATACAAAAAACGTGATGATGCCGGCGGATATAAAAAACGTGATGATGGCGGCGGTTACAAAAAACGTGAAGATGGCGGATACAAAAAGCGTGAAGATGGCGGAGGATACAAAAAGCGCGATGATAAGCGTACAAATAGAGGGTCGAAAGATGCCGGTATGAGACCTCCAAGAAAAAGATCATAAATACCAATCCCCTTCTCATTGAAGGGGATTTTTATTTCTTTCTTTTTTGTCTTTGCTTTACCAATTTCTGAAGATTATCCAGCAATCTATGTTCAATCAGAATATACTGAGCATATTGCTGTTCAGAAAGAATACCTTTCATCGCCTTCATTCTATCTATAATGGTTTTGCGCAATGCAAGATCTTTGTCGAAAACTTGCTGTATTGCTTTGTCATACTCATGTTTCCCTGACTTTTGTAATTCATCAAGGTACACCAGTGCTTGTTCAAGTTCCTTGTGCGACGCCTTAATATACTCTTCATGTTGCTGATAACGAACAAAAAAACGTGTTGCTTGCTCCTCATTCATTTTAAGCTTATCAATAAGCATGATTTTCTTGAATGATTTCATCTTATCGAGCATTGGCATTTCATCCTGAGCCTTCATCGACTGCAGTGAGATGAATATCACAAAGATCGCAATGCATGATGAGAGATTACATCGATTCTTCATCTTGTGATTCCTTTAAAAGATACTTGGTGATTTCTTCTTCCAAAACAGGATTGAGAGGTGCATCCAAATCCGATTCAATATCTCGAACATATAAAGCTAAAACTTCCTCAAGCATAATATCTTCCAAATCATCTGTACTGATAGTGGTTCCACTCAGATTATCAGCATACAAAACAGATTCTACTTCAATGTGACCGACTGTCACAGGAGACTTCTCAATAGAAGATACATGATCAGTTGAAGTAATGCCAATCCAAACAAGAAGGCAAGCAGCCAGAGTTGTAACAGAACCAATCATAATTTGCATAGGCCTCATCATTTTTGGCTTCATGGATTTCAATGCGAATGTATCTGCTTTGGCTTCCATGGTAGAAAGAATATCTGTCTTATTGAGCAAGTGAAATACCTGAACATACTCATCATATTCAGCTTTGAGTTCCGGAGAAGAACGAAGAGCTTCATCAACAATAAGCTTATCATGTTCAGCTAATTTTCCGTTAATATGATCCGGAAAGAGCGACAATATTTCATGTTTGTCATTCATATGTGTTCCTTTTTATCTTTTGATCCTAGATATTGAGCTAATTTCTGAACTGCTTGAAAGTAGTTTGCTTTTAAACCACCGATGCTCGTTCCCAGCATTTGAGATATTTCTTCATAAGAAAGTTCTTCCACATGGCGAAGTATGAATGTTTCTCTTTGTTTTTCGGGCAATATCGACATGCAATCGGTAAAAAAAGAATAAAATTCAGAATCAGAAATAAGTGAATCGGAGTGCTCCTCAGCGGGAATATCAAATTGTTCATAGGTATCTATTCTTGTGATATGTCCTTGACGTTTTTTCTTTTCGAGAGCATTCAAACACAAATTTCTTGTAATAGCATATAACCATGTACGAATATGCGACTCACCGCGAAATGTATTCAATGATTGATATGCTTTGATGAAAGCTTCCTGTGTTATGTCTTTTGCATCTTCATCATCGCGCATATATCGTATTGCGATGGAATGGACAAATCGCTTGAACTGTGACATGATGCAATTCATTGCTTCATGACTGTTGCCTTTTGAAAGCAAATCGGCTATGTCAGATTCTGATTTCATCATATCAAAAGAAAATCCCATGCGATTATTCATGGGATTTAGATTGGTTTTCACATAAAAAGGTTTAAATCAAATGATTTTACCAATTTCAAGGACTTCATACTCTATTTCTCCTGCCGGGACTTTGGTAATAACCTTATCACCAACGGTCTTACCCAATAGAGCTTTTCCCAAAGGTGAAGAAACCGCAAGTTTATTCGCCTGAAAATCGGCCTCTTCCGCACTTACAAGAGAATACTCAATTATTTTACTGTTATTGAGGTTCTTCAGCTTCACTTTTGAGAGGATATATATTTTATCATCTGGTAGATCCTTTGAATCGATCACCTGTACTTTCACCAATGTTGATTCGAGCTTTGAAATGCGCATTTCGAGCAATTCTTGCTCATGTTTTGCAGCATCATAATCTGCATTTTCAGAGAGATCTCCGTGTGAGCGGGCATAGGCGATTTTTTGAGCTATTTCCGTTCTTCCCTTTCCCTTGAGTTGCCTCAATTCATCTTCCATTTTAGCGACCCCTTCGCGGGTCATGTATACTGGGCCGGATGACATGGATTTCTCCAGATTCAATGTGAATGTTGTAAAAAAAAACAAAGCCGTTATGTTCATAACGACTTTGCCTCGTGGCGTACACGAAGTACACAACAAAAGTAGAGAATTTTTATAAGATGACAAAACCTAGAGATGGGTCAATAAGTGGCCCATTTTAACCTTTTTAGTCTCGAGATAATCGCGATTGACCGAATTTGGTTGCATTTCAATTGGTACTCTTTCAACCACTTCAAGTCCATAGCTTTCCAGGCCTACCCTTTTTGTGGGGTTATTTGTCAGCAATTTCATCTTTCGCACACCCAATGAAGCCAAAATCTGAGCTCCTATGCCATAATCCCTTGGATCAGGTTGAAAACCCAACTGTACATTTGCCTCAACCGTGTCAAGCCCTTGTTCTTGCAATGAATAAGCTTTGACTTTATTTACCAAGCCAATACCTCTTCCTTCTTGGCGCATATAGAGAAGCACACCTTTTTCAGCTTCTTGAATCATGGACAATGCGGCAGATAACTGTGGACCGCAATCGCAACGAAGTGAATGAAAAATATCGCCGGTTAGGCATTCACTGTGTACTCTCACGAGTATGGGTTCATCTTCATTCCATGTTCCCTTAACCAAAGCTACATGCTCTTTGCCATCAACGGTATTGGCAAACACTTGTAACTTGAAATCACCAAATTCAGTTGGTAATTTGGCTTCGGCTACAGCAGTAACCAATTGTTCTTTGTTTAATCTATACCTGATAAGATCTTTCACGGTAATGATCGATAATTGATGTTTTTCTGAAAACTCCATCAATTGTGGTGTTCGCATCATAGTTCCGTCTTCGGCGAGGATCTCGCAAAGCACTCCTACAGGTTGGAGACCGCCAAGTTTCATCAAGTCAACAACAGCTTCTGTATGCCCTGCTCTGCGAAGCACGCCTTCTTCCACTGCAATGAGTGGAAAAATATGACCGGGTCTTCCAAAATCATCAGGTTTAATATTTGGCTGAACCAAGGCTTTTATCGTAGCAGATCTATCACTTGCTGATATGCCCGAACTCGTACCATGAAGATAATCGATTGAAACAGTAAATCTTGTGCCATGCAATGCCGTATTGGCAGGAACCATTGGTGCTAGATCCAAAGCAATGGCTTTTTCTGATGGTAATGCAACGCAAATCAACCCTTTGGCTTGAGAAGCCATGAAATTCACTTGTTCAGGAGTACAAAACTCTGCTGCGCAAATGATATCACCTTCATTTTCTCTGTCTTCATCATCAAGAACTACCACCACTTTGCCGGCTTGCAGATCTTTGATTGCTTGTTCTATGGAATCGAACGTTTGTTTCATGGCTTACTGTACATTGACTTGTGAAATAGCAACTTTGTCTATGTTGATAATGGTTGCATCAGCGATTTTTAACTTGATGATGCCTGATTCATCAACTGAATCTACAGTACCGTGAATTCCGGCTGATGTAACTACTTTGTCTCCTTTTTTCAATTCAGAGATCATCTTCAAATGATCATTATGACGCTTTCTTTGAGGACGAATCATCAAGAAATAGAAAACAGCAAATATTGCTGCCATTGGCAAAAGTGATGTGAGTAATTGAGAAATAGGGTCTCCACCTGCTGCTTGACTTTGTTGAGCATGTAATTCGATCGGAAAAATGGGCATTGTCTTACCTTTTATATGTAATGATTACTTAATGATTTCCAAAATTGAAGTTTTCCATTGAGAATATGTATTGTCAAGAATGTGTTTTCTCGCTTCGCGTACAAGCCACATGTAAAAGCCAAGATTCTGTAATGTTGCAAGTTGCAGACCCAAGATTTCTCCTACTGTGAAGAGATGCCGTAAATATCCCAATGAAAATTCTCTTGATGCATAGAGATCCAAGCCCGGATCAATTGGCTCATCACTGAATTTATTTTTGAGATTACGGACATTCATTCTGCCACGAGTGGTGAAGATGGTACCATTGCGGGCATTCCTGGTTGGCATGACGCAATCAAACATATCAATACCCATTTCGATGGCTGTAAGTATATTTTCGGGAGTGCCGACTCCCATTAGATATCTTGGCTTATTGGGAGGCATCACATTCGTTGAATGATCGATGATGTCATACATATCAAAAGAAGGTTCGCCAACCGCAAGACCACCGATTGCATAGCCATCAAAATCAAGATCTATCAATTGTTCCATGCATTGCGATCTGAGATCTTTATATGTGCTTCCTTGACCAATCCCAAATAGATATTGTGCATGTTCATATCTTGGGCTGGTGGCCTTGAATGCATCAATATTTCTCTTTGCCCATCTAAGAGTCAAATCCATTGAGGTTTTTGCCTCTTCGTGCGTAGCCGGAAATGAGGTGCATTCATCAAGCACCATCATGATATCACTTCCTATACAACGTTGTATTTCTATCACTCGTTCCGGTGAGAAGAAATGCTTGGATCCATCAATATGGGAGCGAAACTCCACACCTTGTTCGGTTATTTTTCTCAATTCTTTCAATGAGAAGACTTGATAACCGCCGGAGTCTGTTAGAATTGGTTTTTCCCAAGAAATGAATCGATGATGTCCTGAAAAATGGGTGAGTACATCTTCACCCGGTCTTAAATACAAATGATATGTATTTCCCAGGATGATTTGGGCTCCTATTTCCAACAATTCTCTTTGTTCGATTGCCTTCACTGAACCAACGGTTCCAACAGGCATAAATATCGGAGTTTCAATCATACCATGATCAGTGGTTATGACTCCGGCTCTGGCCCGGCTATGCAGATCTGTATGATTGAGGGTGAAAAATGCCATTTAAAGGGTCTGGATTTGTCAGTGTGAATGCAAAGATACCCAATTTTCAAACTTCATCTTCCGGATATCGTTACTTCCACTCGTCGGTTTTCTGCATTTGCCTCTGCTGTCTTTTCTAAGGATCGTGGTTTTCTCTTGCCAAATCCTTTGGCTTGCAGAGTTCCACGAGAGAGTCCCAGTGTAATGAGATAATTCTTTACGGCATTGGCTCTAAGCAAGGACAAACGGTCATTGAATGCATCAGAACCAATATCATCGGTATGCCCTGAAATCAAGATTTTTGCATAGCCTTGTTCTTTAATGATTGTTGCAAGTCTGCGTAATTCCGGCTGTGATTCTTCCAATAGCCGTGCCGAACCATAATCAAAAAAGACATTTGATAATTCAACGGTCAATTCTTTTTCTTTTGATGCCGGCATTGCCGACAATTGAATATCATATTTTTTTGAAAGCGCAGATTGTTGTTTTTTCAAATCGATATTCGAAGAAGAGGGATAATATCCGTCTGCACTTGCATAATATCCATATTTCTTTCCAAGTGGTAATACAATGAAGTATGATCCATCATTTGGATTCACGGTTGATGACCCGACTTTTTTACCGGTTTGCAAATCTTCCCATATGATAGATGCCGATATTGGTTTTTTGGTCAATTTATCTAGTACTCTACCAGATAATGAAGCAATAGGTTGTGGCCTTACATTCTTTGGAATAATCACTCTGTAAACATCCCATTGTCCAAGTCCGTCAGGAGCATCTTGAGCAGCATAATAAGCAGTATCACCTGAGACAGTGATTTTATAACTGAAATCATCATCAATTGTATTGATGGCTCTTCCCATATTCTTTGGTACCGTCCAATCAGTCCATGAATCTTCTTTCAAACGATAAGAAACAAATACGTCCAAACCACCCATTCCGGGATGTCCATTGCTTGAGAAATACAATGTTCTTCCATCCGGATGTAAATACAGAGAGCGCTCTGAAAATGGAGTATTGATCTTATCTCCCAAGTTAATCGGCTCGCTCCAACCGGTATCTGTTTTGATGCTGGCCCATAAATCCATGTTACCATGAGTTCCATCAGCAAATCGATAATTCATTGGAACATACAAATCACCAATTGCTCCCGGGCGATCAGAGCTGAATAATAGTACTTTTCCATCTGAACTAAGACAACCGCTTTCATCATGATATTCCGAATTTATTGGTCGAGGCATTTGGCGAAGATTATCCCAGCCGTCCGGAGTTCGTTCTGCTGTATAAATATCAAACTTGCCATAAGTACCGGGGAATGTACCTGATAAAAAAAGTGTATTGCCATCCGTTGAAACATTATCGATTGTTTCTTCACCATTCTGGGAATTCACACCCTTTCCTATACTGATTGGCTTCTTCCACATTCCGCCAAGCAGTGAATCACTTCGCTCGGCAACAAAAACATCCTGCCTTCCCTCGCCGCCTCTTCTATCTCGAACAGAAAGGTATAGTGATTGTCCATCAGGAGATGGAACCGGATCCCATTCCGAACCGGATGTATTAATGGGTGAGTCAAGATTTATTTTCTGTATGGAATCCATTGGATTTGCAAGCAATGCAAGAGATGAATCTATCCATGCTTTATATGTTGGCAATGCTGTTTTGTACATTGCATACATCGCTATGGCGGACGATGTATCTTTGTTCATGAGATATCCCTGGATTCTCTTTTTCATTGCCACGGTGGAACTCAGGCAATCATTGCAAGACATGATATGCCGGTCAAATATGGCATGAGAAAGTGAGTCCTGTGGCAATGCATTGATATCAAGTGATGATATCTCGATAATTGAATCTCTCAACCAATAGGCATGTTGATTGATTGGCTTATACATTTGCATTGCACATAAAGCATAACCACGTTCCCAAGCAGAGTCAATCGCTTGTTTTGTCAGCTGTTTCCCGAAAAATCGGATTACATCTTCTTTTGAAGAATTTCCTTCCATGATGAACAAGTACTTATCTTCAATTTGCTTGCATTCACGCAAAGCATATCCTTTTAGGAAGGTATCAAAATTCTCAATAGGTATGGAATCATGTATGGCATATGATTGTGCAGAACTGAACATAGTGCGATTCATGGAGAGAACCCAATATCCATTGATATAATCCAAAACGCCTATTCGATAACCTTTCTTCCAATATGATTGTATGATTTGCGAAGGAAATGTTGATTGCAATATCACATATTGATTCATGACACCATTATCCAATGTCATCACTATATCCCACTTACCCTGATATCCGCTGATGGCAGTAATACGTAAACCCAAAGCCAATTGATCACGAATTTGCAAGATGGGAAATGTATCCGCAGAAATGATCCGCTGTGGTATGATGCCACCATTCATGATCACCGAATACCCGAATTGTCCCCTTGAGATATGCGCCACATGATAGCCTGCACTCCATTGTGAGCGGATATATTGCATAGGAAGGATGGTGTCAACAACATAGGACTGTGAGATTGGACGTGGATACTTTTTCATGAGAACAAAAGACATTTGTTCATTCTTCGCCATGGTAGAATAAGAACTTAGTATCAGCAGATTGAGTCCTATCAATATTAATCCAAGGAATGTTCTCATCTTGTACTTCACATCAGTGAGCAAACAATGAAAGAGCAAATGGCAAGAATGCGGTTATGCCCAATAATAACAGCAATTCTCTCAATATTGGCGTATTTTCCTTTGATGAGTCACCAAGTGCTTTGAACAAGTATAACATTCGACCAAACAAAAAAAAGACATAATATTCCGGTGATGACATGCAGTATCATAGGGAATTACCGCTATTTATCTGCGCTTGAGAATATACTTCTTGATTGCGTTTGTTTTGCCTATGTTCTTTGAAAGTTTCAACGATATAGTATATAACGGGGACCAATACAAGAGTGAGCAATAAAGAACTGGACAGACCTCCAATGATGGCCCATGACAATCCTGTTTTCCATTCTGCTCCTGAACTTTTTGAAATTGCAATCGGCAGCATCCCAAGTATCATTGCCACCGTTGTCATTAAAATGGGCCTTAGTCTAGTTCTACCTGAGTCAAGTAGTGATTCCAATACAGATAATCCTTCTTTTCTTGCCTGATTCGCACGATCAACCAACAAAATAGCATTCTTTGCTACCAAGCCGATCATCATGATGATACCAAGCACAGGAAAAATGCCCAATGCCTTCATGTTTAAAGCCATGGCCAATAGAGCGCCTACAAATGCAACAGGAATGGAAAAGAGTACAACAAATGGATAGACATAGGAATCATACAATGCAACCATGATCAAATACACAAAGAGGATAGCAGCACCAAGTGCCAAACCCAAACTCACAAAGGATTCCTTCATGTTCTTTTGATCGCCTAGATAAGAGATAAACACGCCGTCCGGCAATGTTTGACCTTCCATGCCCTTTTGAATATCAGCAACGATATTTCCTGATGGTCTGCCGAGCGCCTGAGAAAACACAGTGATTGCAGTATTTCTATTTTCTCTCTGCAATTTTGTTGGACCACTCGATTGTACAACTGTTGAGAATTGTTGCAATTCAATCTGCTGACCCATTGCATTCACGAAAGGCAATCGAAGTAACTTTTCTGTTTGTGATCTATCATATTCATCCAATATGATTCGCATGTCATATTCCGCATTTTCATCTCTAAACTTTGCTGAATTGTCACCGGATAATGCAATTTGTAATGCATTACCTATTTCTCCAATTGTCAAGCCGAATGCAGAGACTTTATCTCTATCCAATTCTATACGGGATTCAGGCTTGCCTTCATCTACACTCATTCGTACATCCTCGGCACCCTTGGTCGATTTGGCTATGTCTGCAAGTTTCTTTGCCGATGCATATACATCTTGGAAATTTGTACCACCAACTATGATTTGTATCGGGGTTTGATTCGCAGTTCCAAATATTCCGATCGGGTTTACCCTGACTTTCGAACCAGGAATGGAGCTGATTTTTTGTTTCATCAGCATACCGATCTCATCGGTGCTTCGTGTTCTTTGCTTCGGAGAGGATAATGTAACATTGAATTCAACTGCATTATTTGAACTCTGACCTATGAGACCTTCATTTGATACACCCACGGATGTAAATATTCTTTCAGTTTCCGGAAATTCGCGAAGCAATTCTTCAATATGCAATGCGGCATAATTCGTTTCTTCAACCGAATACTCGGGAGGTAGTTCTACCGTGACCGCAAATTCACCTCTATCTGTTTGAGAAATGAACTCAGATCCTATATAGCCCAATGGCACCAATGCACCGCCTGCAATAATGGACATAAATGATCCGGCAATGACGAGTCCTCTTCTAAATGTTGATCCCAATGCCCACTGAAGCAATTCTTCATACTGCTTTGACAGCCATTCAAAGAATCTCTCGAAAGACAGTGCGATTCTACCCATCAGCGTAAGTGATGAAAGATGTTCCAATTTTGCCAATCTTGATGCAAGAGCGGGTGTGATCGTAAATGATACAACCAAACTCATCAATGTCGATGTGAACACCACCACGGCAAATTCACGCATGATATTTCCTACAAGCCCGCCGACTACAGAAAGTGGTACAAATACCACAACATCCACCAGGGTAATTGAAAGCGCGGCAAATCCAATCTCATTTCTTCCATCTATTGATGCTTGCTGTTTATTCTTACCCATTTCCAGATGACGATAAATATTCTCCAAGACAACAATTGAATCATCCACAAGAATACCAATCACCAGTGACATTGCGAGAAGCGTCATGAGATTCAATGAATAATTCAGCATATACATCACAAACAATGTCGATAACAATGATGCCGGAATTGCAATCATCACAATCAATGAATTTCGGAGTGAGTGCAAAAAGAGAAACATCACCGCTGCGACAAGGATAATAGCAATAAGCAAATCAAACTTAACTGCATTTGCAGCTTCTATCGTAAATCGAGAACCGTCCTGAGCTATATTGAATCGTAATTGTTCTTGAGCATATTCAGTTTCCAATTCGGTCATTTGTTTGCGCACTTTTTCGCTTACATCAACTGAATTAGCATCACTTTGTTTTTGAATCAACATTGCAATTGTTGTGATGCCATTGATTCTGCTGATTGTGGAATATTCTTTTTGTCCATCTTCAATTTCTGCGATGTCCTGAAGGCGAACAAAGCCACCGGCACGCGACTTTCCAACAATGATGGAACCGATTTGATCTATGCTGGTAAATTTTCCTGCAAGACGAACAACATATTGTCCATCATCATCCTTAATCTTGCCGGTAGGAAAATCCAGATTCGATGCTTTGATCATTCCAGCTATTTGATTCAATCCAAGTCCATATCCCCGAACTTTCTCAATATTCACATTGACTTTTATCTCTCTTTCCTCGCCACCTAATAATGCAATATTACCGACACCTTCGGTTTTTGATAGAGCAGGCACGATTTTATCTTTCATGAATTGATAGAATTCTCGGTTTTGCATGGAGCCTGTGACGCCAACACGCAATACGGGAATCTCATCCAATGCAATCTTTGATACTACAGGTGCTCTTGCATCCTTTGGGAGAATTTGTTGAACTGCATTTACTTTTCTTTGAGCATCCTGCAATGCGATATCCACTTTGGCAGATTGCGTCAATTCAACAGTCACAACCGATATCCCCTCGGAAGAAGTGGAGTGAACTGCAGTCACTTTATCCAATGAAGACACAGCATCTTCGATATTCTTGGTGATGCTATTTTCTACTTCTTGAGGAGATGCACCGGGGTATATTGTCGAGATTACAACAACCGGAGGACTAATTTTTGGAAGAAGTTCATACTTCAGCTGTGAATAGCCAAATACTCCCAAGACACCAAGAACTGTAAAGAGCACAACGACAAGCGTTGGTCTTTTAATTGCTAACTCTGTTATGGTCATGGTCTTTATTTTCTTTGTTTGTTGATGATGGTGACTTTTGTTCCAGAACGTAGATTGTTTTGACCATTGGTTACAATCAAATCACCGGGATTGATGCCGGATATGATTTCCAGCATTGTCCCGGAATCAGAACCTGGTTGAACGGGCCTCAATTCTGCTCTATTGTTATTCACAACAAACACTTTAGGTTCTTTGATACTCCCCATCAGTGCTTTTCTTGGGATAATCAATGCCTGCGTTTTTTCGATGGTGGTAAAAGATACTCGTCCAAACATTCCAGCCTTGAGTGGATGAGTTTTGGAATTGCTCATTGAAATCTCAACAGGATATGTATGTGCTTCATCTGCTTTGGGGGCGATGCTCATCACTGAGCCTTGGAATGTGATTCCGGGATATACATCCGTTGAGACAATAACCTTGTCTCCTGATTTGAGTGTGAAAGCATCCTTTTCAGATACATTCACTTTTACTTTTAGTGTTGATATGTCTACAATATTTGCAATTACGGCATTGATGCCGACTGTAGCACCTTGATCAACCATTTTTGCATTGATGATTCCGCTTATGGGTGATGTAACCCTTGTATCACGTACTTGTCTTTTCGCCATGAGTAATTGTGCTTCGGCGGCTTGGAATCCATAACGTGCCTGATCCATTTGCATGGCATTTGCAACACCGTCTTTGTACATCGTTTCCATTCTTTGAAGGTCGCTTTTAGCTTTATCATAACCGGCCTGAGCATTTTGCAAAGAAGCTCTCCTGAGTTCAGAATCTATCTCTGCAATGATTGAACCTGCGGATTTATAATCACCCGGCTTTGCATGGAGTCTGACGATTCGCCCTCCTGCTTCGGCAACAATGTTCACATCACTTCCTGCCATGATTGTACCGATCAGACTAAGCTCACTGTTCAAGTCCTTAATTTCAGCAGTAGTGACTGTCACAGGAATTGCCTGAAGCTTGAATGTTTGTTTGGCTATTGTTTGCTCTGCCTTGGACTTATTATATTCCAATACACCAATGATGATTGCCAGTATGATGAGAATGCTAATTGATATGGTGATTTTTTTCATGATGTTCACTAAATGAATTATATGGTTGATCCAATTGATTTTTCCAATTTTACTTTTGCCATTTCCAAATCTATGATTGCTTGAACTCTATTCATTTTGGCCAAGATCAATGCTGTCTCGGCATCCAAAATGTCTGTCATAATGGCTCCGCCTGATGCAAACCTTGCATTTACAACGCGTACTTGCTCTTCAGCTTGCCTAATCGAAGTTTCTGTGACCGGAATTTTATCAATGGCCTGCTTCATGAGCGTATACGATTGCATGACTTCGATCTGAATAGCTTCTTTTGTCAATGCACTCGCATCCATTGCTTGTGCAAGTTGTGCTTCTGCTTGACGTGATTGAGCAGAGTTCAATCCCCAATTCCACAGATCCATTGATATCTGAATGCCGGCCGCCCATGTTTGATCAAATTGTGAACGGGCCGGAACAATGCGCATATTGGGATTATTGTAATTATATTCGGCGAAGGCACTGACTTGGGGATACCATGATGCTTGGGCAACCTTCACTTGTGTTTCTCCAGCCTTTACCCTTAACTCCGAGGCTTTCAAATCAGGTCTGATCATAATTGCTTTATCGACCATGGATTCGAGTGATACCTCAGGTACTTGTTCATTTGGGATTTCGGTGACATCCAATTGGGTATCAAGGGGAAGTCTAAGAGTATTGTTCAATCCCATCATAGCCAATTGCATTTGGTTTTTGGCTTCTATCAATCGATACTCTGCTTCCGATAATTGTACTTGCACCTTAAGAATATCCGAAAGCTGTGCCATGCCGGCTTTTTGCAATTTTTGAATATCGCTCACATGTGCCTGCAGCATCTCCACACTTTCAGCAGCAACAACCACAAATTGCTTCGCCTTTACCAAACTCCAGTATTGCATTTTGATCATGGATGAAAGCTCAAGCTTGTCTTTATCATATTCCGAATACATCGCTTTTGCAGCAAACACAGCAGACTCTTCCAGATTCTCCAATTTGAATCCGGTGAAAAGGGGCTGCGCAGCGCTCAATTTCATAACATAATTATCAAGAATAACCGGTGCAATTGTAAATGGTGTTGTACCCGGGAATGGGAGCGACACAATAAATGGAGGAACATCACTAAGCCGAGTGTATCCGGAAAGAAACTTTAATGCTGGCAATCTGGAAGCTTTTACTTCATCAATTTTTGCATCAGCGGATTTTATTTTTTCTTTGCCAATAGCCAACATTCTACTTTGGTTCAATCCGAGTTCAACTGCTTCACTCAATTTCAGCGTTCTTGTATTTTGAGCTGCAGAGGTATAGATATGAAGCAGGATGCATTGGCATAATATCACTATGAACAATCTACGAGGATTCATGGAACTCAATTATTTGGTGAATAAAGATGATTCGACAATCGATCGACCTTTACTTGTACATAGTCCTTCCAATGTACACTTCAAGATCATTTGAAATACTTGCAGTGGTGAATACTGCTGATTGGAAAGATATTCAGGATGAAGCATTGCCGATATCAATGTCAAATGCACATGCACTGCTATTTCAATCGGAATATCATCACGAAATACTCCGCTTGCTCTTCCTTCATTCAATGCAGCAGTGAAACCTTTTATGATATTTGCTTTTCTGAATGTTTCATATTCATCAAAGATTACAGGGAATGTGCGTTTTAAATCATGCAGAACATGAGGTCGAATTTCTGAAAGTACTTCTGCAACTTTCTGACTCACTTGAATGATTTTATCTCCAAATGCATGTTTGGGAACCTTCATTTCAATGAATTTCATGAGTTCCCCAATTCGAACCTTTCGTAATTCGATCACTTCCCTAACCAATACCTCTTTACTTTGAAAATACTTGTATAAAGTCTTTTTGCTCATTCCCAAACGATCGGCAAGATCATCCATGGAGATCCTACTGAATCCGAATTGCATGAATTCCTGCATTGCAATTGAAAGCAAACGGTCACGAATCAATTCATCTTTGGTTGGTTCAGAACTTTCGTCAATCATGGCGATAATAGTAGAATTCATAAATAAACCATGGAAACTATATGTGTTTAAATCGTTTCCAACAAAATTAAGATATTTGGCCATATAATCAGTCAAAAATGTAAACTTTGAATACTTTAATGGTTGATATAGTTTCCAATACAACGTGAAAGGATGATGCAATGAATTCGTAATTTTGCATTCACAATCATATGGAACCACATCATGAACTATACCGATTATCTTGAACAACATCATGGTCGATTCATTCAGGAATTGACTGTTTTTCTTTCAATTCCAAGTGTAAGTACTGCGCCGGAGCATGCGCAGGATGTACGTCATTGCGGCGAATGGTTGGTTGATCATTTACAAAAGATAGGATTGAAAACCGTTGAGCTGCATGAAACACCCGGTCATCCGATCGTATATGCAGAACATTGCCTTGCCGGTCCGGATAAGCCAACGGTCTTGTTTTATGGTCATTATGATGTTCAACCGGTTGACCCAATAGAACTATGGACAAATCCCCCTTTTGAACCAACCTTTAGAGACGGGAAGGTATTTGCGAGAGGCGCAACCGATGATAAGGGGCAAGTGTTTTTACATATCAAAGCTTTGGAAGCATTACTTGCCACAACAGAAATTCCTGTGAATGTAAAAGTTTTGATTGAAGGTGAAGAGGAAATTGGTAGCATAAACTTGACATCGTATATCGAGCAAAACAAGGAACGTCTGGCATGTGACACCGTTGTGGTGTCTGACACGCCTTTATATAGACCCGGCCTACCTTCCTTATGCTATGGGTTACGTGGATTATGCTACATGGAAATTCATGTTCAAGGACCAAACAGGGATTTGCATTCAGGCAGTTATGGTGGAAGCATCACTAATCCGGCAAATGCTTTATGCGAGATCATTTCTACATTCAAAGACTCTCATGGCCGAATTACCATTCCCGGATTTTATGATGATGTCATTGATTTATCTGTTGAGGAAAGGGCTGATTATGCTAAACTTCCTTTTGATGCCGAGGCTTTCAAAGCAGGATTAAATGTGCCTTCCCTCTTTGGCGAAGATGGTTACACTACACTAGAGCATATTTCCGGAAGACCAACATTGGATGTCAATGGCTTATACTCCGGATTCACGGGAATCGGAGCAAAAACAGTGTTGCCGGCAAAAGCATCAGCAAAGGTTTCAATGCGTCTTGTAGCAAATCAAGATACAGATGATATTGCAAAAAAATTCACGGATTTTGTACATCAGATTGCACCCCCATCAGTCAAAGTCGAGGTAGTCAACCTGCATGGAGCAAATCCGGTTTTGGTGGAAAGAACAGGTAAAGGGATGAATGCAGCTTCTAGAGCATTGAAGGATGCATATGGCAAAGAACCATATTTTACAAGAGAAGGCGGCTCGATTCCGGTTTGCATTATTTTCGATACTATTCTAAAGGCACCCACCGTGCTTATGGGATTTGGATTGCAGGATGAAAATGCCCATTCTCCTGATGAACATTTCGATTTGGAAAATTTCACTATTGGCATGAAAGCAGCTTCTCTCTTTTATACCTATATGGGTGAATAAATCAATACGTTGCCACATTGCAATGATGAGTGTTGAACGCCGACGCATGTAAGCGATCAATGATCTTTTACTCTCTACTTGCAACCTTCATATCGCTGTGTGATGCTTGGTTTGCATTGCGCATGCGTACTGAACGATTCAGCTTTTCATGAGCGATGTGGCATCTATTATTCTTAGGAACATTCATGAACATAACCATCATAGGAGCCGGCAAAAGCGGACTTGCAGCCGCAATACTGGCACAAAGAGACGGAGACAAACCTTTCTTGACAGAATCAGCAGCAGCTGATACATATTCAAGTGCCCAACAACAATTGTCGGATGCGGGAATAGAACATGAATTTGGCAATCATAGTGCGAAAGCTTTGTCGAACTGCGATCTGATCATTACTTCTCCGGGAGTACCTCCATACTCACAAATCATCATGGAAGCAGAGTCACGAGGCATACCAATCATCAGCGAATTGGAATATGCCGCATCTCATGTGCGGAACCCCATAATTTCCATCACCGGTACCAATGGTAAAACAACCACAACGGCACTTACCGCATATGTGCTATCCAATGCCGGAAAGCCTGCAATTGCAGCCGGAAACATCGGTACTCCTTTAAGTGCTTGCCTACAAGATCTTGATCCCGCAACCATATTGGTCATAGAAGCGAGCAGTTATCAGTTGGATAGAATCAAAGATTATAAGCCGAAGGTAGGCATGATTCTGAATATAACGCCGGATCACCTAACCTATCACGGGTCTTTTGAAGCATATGAAAGAGCAAAGTGGAAAACTTCCTTGAATCAAGACGAGAATGATATTGTAATTTTGAATGCGGATAATCCCAGTGCAGCAGCATGCGCAAAGATTTCCCGGGCGAATATTCAGTATATCAGCATGAATCCCGTGCAGCGTGGGGCTTATGCTCGTGACAATCAACTGGTATTCGTTACTTCAGAGCATAATGAGGAAGTATTGATGCCCTTCAATGATGTGCGCCTACCCGGCGTTCACAATAGGTATAATTCCATGGCTGCGGCATTAGCCGCAAGAGCTTTCGAAATCCGAAATGAGAATATTCGTGATGGCCTCATGCAATTCTTAGGTGTGGAACATCGATTGGAATTTGTACGAATCAGAAACAATGTACAATTCATCAATGACTCCAAAGCCACAAATATCAATGCGGCTTGGTATGCATTGTCCAGTTATCAAGATCCAATCATTTGGATTGCAGGTGGAAGGGGTGACAATAATTCGTATAATGAGCTGGATTCTGTCACTTCAAAACATGTAAAAACAATCATCGCGATTGGCGAAGAACAAGAAGCTATATTCAATCATTTTTGTACCTCAATTCGATGCCTGAAAGCAGAAAGTTTGGAAGAAGCAACGCAATTGGCTTCACAAGAAGCAATCGAAGGCGACATAGTGTTGTTTTCCCCTGCATGCAAATCTTTTGACATGTTTGCGAATTTCGAGCATCGTGGTCAGGTATTTAAATCTGCCGTTCAAGCACTTTTATGAAATCTTTGCCAAACATACAGGTTGCTCTACAAAAACTCGGCCTGGATGCTTGGTTGCTCCTAGACTTTCGTGGGAATAATTCCATAGCTCATGAAATAGTCGAAATGCCGGAACACATACATTGTACCAGAAGATGGGCAGTCCTTATACCCGCATATGGAAGTATCCGCACTTTGGTTCATGCAATTGAAGACTTCACGCTGGCTCATATTGATGCAGAACACATCATATATTCCGGGCATGATGGTTGGCATAAAGGTCTACAGTCTTTTGTTGATTCCAATCCAAACATTGCAATTGAATATTCCCCTATGAATGCAATTCCCACGGCCTCAAAAGTTGATGCAGGTACAGTGGAACTATTGCGAAGCATGAATGCAATCATTCATAGTTCAGCCGATTTGCTGCAAATGATCTCAGCAGTCTGGACAAATGAACAATTACAGGAAAATCTCGAGTTCACAGCCCCGGAACTCGGCAAGATCATGCATGAAACATTTCATGAGATACGTTCTGCAATTGCAAAATCAGGGAAAGCAAATGAATATGCAATTCAGCAATTCGTGATGAAACGTTTTGCAGAATGTGGACTTATGACATATAGCGAACCAATCATTGCAAAAGACAAGAATGCTGCAAGTCCGCATTATGCTCCTTCAGCTTCCCGGCATTCAGACTTCGGACCTGATACCATAGTCCTCATCGACATGTGGGCATGCCCTGCACATGGACGCGGAACATATTCGGACATCACGTGGATGTGTCATACCGGTACATCAATGAGCGAGCAAGAAGCCTCAATATTTCATGCCATCATTGATGCAAGAAATGCCGGCATCGCCCTTTTTGATAATCGGTTCAATCAGCAGCAACCGGTCATGGGTTGTGAAATAGACGATGCAGTGAGAGCCATCATCAATGAAAGGGGATTCGGACAGTATTTTGTGCATCGTACGGGACATAGCATCACAACTGAGACACATGGACCAGGGGCTAACATGGATAATTATGAAACAAAAGACGCACGTTCGGTTTTACCGATGACTTCCTGCTCCATAGAACCCGGGATTTATATCCCTGGATTTGTTGGCATGCGAACTGAAATAGACATGGTGTTCGAGGCGGATGGCAAACCAATTGTGTCAGGCCTTCCACCTCAACAAGAAATGTTGTATTTGGGATAAATCAAATGCAATCAAGAAACGATGTACAGATTCTCCCAAGCAGCATATTGCATGCGAGTGTACGAGATGTCTCTTTATTGAAAGAGCATGTTCAGGCACATATCAAACCCGGAAATCGCATTTTGATTTTGGCACTTTCAGGAATAGGTGATGCATTAATGTTCACACCTGCATTGAATATTCTCAAGAGATCATTTCCGGAGCATCATTTTGATGTGCTTACGATGTTCAAAGGGATTGCCGACATATTATCATCAAATCGCGATGTGTCCCAAGTGATCTATCATGATTTCCTTACATCATCAATCTTCAAAACACTACAACTCTTGATGTCCCTAAGGGGAACATATTCACATACCATCACTGCATTTCCCGCAAATAGATTCCACTATGCTATCGTTGCGCGATTGATCGGTTCAAGATTTCGCATTGGTCATCGCTATTTGCATGATTCCATTTCACAGCTAAATGCACTGAACAATATCTTGTTAAATGAAGTTGATGAATTACACAATTGTGAAGAAAATATTCGTATTGCATCCACTCTGGGGGCTACAATTCCGGATTCATTACCACCGATGATGCTCCCGCTTTCTCAAACTGATGCATCATTTGCACATGAATGGTTGACTTCTCGTTCATTACAAACCAATGCCAATATTTTAGGTATACATGCCGGATCCGCCACTGTGAAGAATCAGATTAATAAACGGTGGAGCGCAGAGCATTATGCGGACATTTGTGCAATGGCATCGAGAGAATTGGCTATGAATATTCTCTTATTCGGCGGACCCGAAGAACGTACTTTGAATGAACAGATAACATCAAAGATATTGCAAAACCATCCTGAAGCCAATGTACATATAGTGGAAAAAGCTTCTTTGTCTCAGAGCATTGCCATTATGAGTCATTGCTCTGCATTCATTTCCAATGATTCCGGTCTCATGCATTGTGCAGCTGCTTTACAATTACCCATGATTGCCATTTTTGGCTATACAAGTCACATTCATACTGCTCCCTGGTTGAATTCAAAAGCAATTGTCGCAAGAAGAGATTTATCATGCAGTCCTTGTTTTTACTTTTCACCCAAGCCGGCCTCATGTCAATTTGAAGGCACTGAATCTGCATTTACTTGCATTCGAGACATACAACCCCAAGATATATTCCGATATTTGAAACAACTCATTGAACAATACAAGGTGTGACATGAAAAAGTATATCATCATTCTTATTGCGGCTATTATTTCCGTCATTGGCGGAACCGCATTTGCAGTATTGAGTGAATCAACAGATTCGCAATCCATCAAAGATCAATACTCTGATATTGCAGCCAAAATCATTGCGGGTTCACTTCAAGATAGCAATGCGTATAATCGCTTATCAATCATGTGTGATACATATGGACCACGCTTGAGTGGATCACAAAATCTTGAGAAAGCTATTGATTGGATAGTTGCCACAATGAAAAAAGATGGATTCGACACCGTGTACACAGAACCGGTAAAAGTACCTCATTGGGTTCGCGGCAATGAATCATTGACATTGAATGCTCCATTTTCAAAGAATATTTCCATCCTTGGTCTTGGCGGAACAATAGCCACTCCGTCAAATGGAATTACAGGCGAAGTCATTGTTGTCCGAAGCTTTGAAGAATTATCACAAAGATCCAAGCAAGCAAATGGAAAGATTGTTCTATTCAATGTTCCCTTCACCAAATACAGTGAAACTGTTCGATATAGAGTAAATGGCGCATCTGAAGCGGCAAAACATGGTGCTATAGCAAGTTTGGTACGTTCCATCGGACCCGCCTCACTGAATACCCCGCATACCGGTGGTATGCGATATGCTGATGATGTGAAGAAGATTCCTCATGCTGCAATTTCAATTGAAGATGCAGAAATGTTGGATAGGCAATGCGGTCTTGGATTAAAACCGAATATCACATTGAAACTTGAAAGCAAATTTCTTCCGGATGCAAATTCTCGC
>Ga0172373_10001675_pt1 | contig 35525 bp, 29 predicted proteins | sample Lak10m_2_FD_114546 | JGI IMG/M metagenome (GOLD analysis project Ga0172373, IMG submission 114546) | Freshwater microbial communities from Kabuno Bay, South-Kivu, Congo - kab_092012_10m | ecosystem: Environmental > Aquatic > Freshwater > Lake | place: Democratic Republic of the Congo...
GAGGGGCTTTGGGATGAAAGTATTCCAGGGATAAAATTCGATAAAAATGGAATTTCCAATTATGCAAAAATTCAAAAAAGTTTAATGGCAGATTTTCCTATAAATGAAAGTGGAAAATCTAAATGGGAAACCGTTATAAAATCCATTAAACAAAGTGGAACAAATAAAAAATATGATTGTCTAATAGGAGTTAGCGGTGGAACCGATAGTTCATATCTTTTACATCTTGCTAAAGAAAACAATCTAAAACCTCTCGCAGTTCATTTAGATAACGGATTCAATTCCGAAATTGCTGTAAACAATATTTATAAATTAACTTCAAAATTAAATATAGATCTGAAAACACACGTAGTTAATTACGATGAAATGAAAGATATTTTGAGGGCATTTATGCGCGCGGGATTGCCATGGATAGACAACCCTACTGACCAAGCCATTTTTAATCTTCTTTATAAAATTGCTAAAAAAGAAAAAATAAAACATATTCTTATTGGAGACGACTTCCGATCAGAAGGTAAACAACCAACGGAATGGACCTATAGCGACCAAAAACAACTTAAATTCATACATAAAAGATACGGTTCAATTAAACTAAAAACCTATCCATTACTTTCTTTTTATGGAAAGTATTGGCTTAGTCTTGTCAAGAAAATCCGACTTGTTTCACCGTTTTACTATTTAGATTACAACAAAAAAGAGGCTCAAAATCTCTTAATTGATAAATATCAGTGGCAATATTATGGAGAACACCATCATGAAAATTTATTTACAAAATGGGCTATTAGTTATTGGATGTTTGAAAAATTTGGAATGGATAAAAGAAAAATAACTTATTCTGCACAAGTCCTTAATCAGAAAATTCATAGAGATGATGCCATTAACATCATAAATAATAAACCTTATGATCCTCAAAGAATTGATGATGAGATTAATTATGTCTTAAAAAAACTAGATCTTACCAAAGAAGAATTTTCTTTAATATGGGATGCCCCTAACAGGAATTTTAAAGATTATCCATCTAATTATAAAACTGTAGTTAAATACGCTAAACTTCTGGAACCAATTTTGGGCTTAGTTTTAACAACTAAACCAAAAATGTTTTATGAAATGAAAGAAAGGCAGGATCAAAATTAATGATTGGTAAGCCCTAAATAAAAACTATAAAACAAATTATTGTTTCATGCTTATAAAGAAAAACAAAATACCAGTGCTAGAAATGGCATTAATTGGTTTTTTACCTTCCTTTTTTAAAAAATCTTACTACAAATTAAAAGGTTATAAAATAGGAAAAAACGTAAAGATTGGAATAGGCAGTGTAATAATTGGGAAAGATGTAATTATAGGAGACAATTGTAAAATAGGATATATAACAGTTATAAGAGCCCGCAATATTGAAATTAAACGTTTTGTTACAATTGGTTCATTAACAATGTTGGATACAGAGAATATATTTATAGATGAAGATGCGAGAATAAATGAAAATGTAATTGTTGGGGGTCAAAAAACACCCGATTCTTATTTCAAATTAGGCAAGCGAGCGATTATTATGGAATACTCGTTTATTAATCCAACAAAACCTATCGAAATTGGAGATGATTCTGGTATAGGAGGACATTGTTTATTATTCACACATGGCTCATGGTTAAATCAACTTGATGGTTTTCCAGTGACATTTGCAAAAATCACAATAGGTGAAAGAGTTTGGTTGCCTTGGCGTGTATTTATAATGCCAGGGGTGACTATAGGTAACGACGTTGTTATTGGCGCTAATTCTTTAATTTCTTCGGATCTACCTTCAAATGTGCTAGCTGCAGGGTCACCTGCAAAAATCCTTAAAACAAACTATCCTATACAACCCACGGAAGAAAAACGAGAAGAAACAATTATGAAAATCTTGACTGATTTTGTAGAATATTTTAAATATAACAATTTTAAGGTTGAAGAATCGGATAATGAAATTGTTAGAAAAATATTAATAAATAGTGGTAAAAAAACACACAGCATTTTATTTTTAAAATCAATATCTTCAAATGAATATTTATTTGAAAAATATGATGTTTTATTAATTGATAAAATCCACAACACCCCAACTAAATCAGTAATGACATTAAATCTAAGAATGAAAACTAGAATTGGTAATAGTGATGTAGGTGAAGAGGTTGCCAGATATTTGTCACGACATGGAATAAGATTTAACCGTTTGGACTAATGGATTTTACAGTCAAAAAATACATAGAGTTGATAGAAAGTCTCAAAACAAAAGCATTTCAATTCCAAACTTTTCAAGAATTTATTAAATCAGCAAATACTAATTCAATTGTATTGAGACACGATGTTGATTTATTACCTAAAAACTCATTGAGTTTTGCAAAAATTCAAAACCAAAATAAAATAAGAGGCGTATATTATTTTAGGGCAGTACCTGAAAGTTGGGATGAAAAAATTATAAAGGAAATATCTGAACTTGGTCATGAAATTGGCTACCATTACGAATGTTTAACCACTACAAATGGTAATTTGGAAAAAGGTATCAAAGATTTTGAAAAAAATTTAAATAATTTACGCAAGCTGGCACCAGTTTCGACAATTTGTATGCACGGTAGTCCGATGAGTAAATATGATTCAAAAGATCTTTGGAAAAAATACAATTACCATGACTATGGAATTATTGCAGAACCATATTTTAACGTAAATTTTCAAAAGGTTCTATATTTAACTGACACCGGTCGAAAATGGAATGGAGATAAGGTGAGTGTCAGAGATAAAGTAAATTCAGGTTTTGCATTATCCTTTAGCAGTACCGACGAAATAATTACTGCTGTAGGTGATAACATTTTACCTTCTCAAATTATGTTTACTTTTCATCCTCAAAGATGGAACGATAATAAATATTTATGGACAAAAGAATTACTTATTCAAAGCCTAAAAAATCAAATTAAAAAACTATTCTTTGTAAAAAGAATGTAAATATCCTTAATCATGAGATTCCTCTTCTATATTGTTCACCCAGCAAAATATCAATTCCATAAAGTACAAATCAATGCGTTAAAAGCAAAAGGTCACAAAGTAGACATTGTTATTAACACCAAAGATATTCTAGAAGATCTGATTAAGGAAGAGGGCTGGGAATACACAAATATATTCCCAAATAGCAGAAAAATAAAAGGCTTTCATGTATACTTCGCAGCAATTATTAGCATATTTCTTACAGTATACCGTCTATGGAAATATACAAGAGGAAAAAAATATGATGTTTTTGTAGGGGATCTTTTATCAGTTTTAGGTCGCATAAAAGGTGTTACATCATTCATTCATACTGATGACGTTTTAGCAGCTGTACCAGAACAAGCTATCTTTTTAAAAACCATTAATTATGTTATTTCCCCAGAAGTTACTGATATAGGGAAATACAAATCAAAAAAAATAGCCTATAAAGGCTATAAAGCGTTAGCTCACCTACATCCTAACCATTTTAAACCTGATGAATCAAGGATTTCACCTGAACTGCAAGGCGCTAAGCCTTATTTTTTAATAAGATGTACAGGTTTTGGGGCAACTCATGATATTGGTAAAACAGGAGTTTCTGACAATGTGCTCAATAAACTTATACCTCTACTTGAACCATATGGTAAAATTTTAATAACATCAGAACGAGAACTACCTGATAACTTTAAAAAATACAGCTTAAAAATTCTTAAAAATGACATTACACACTATATTAATTATGCACAATTATTTATTGGTGACAGTACAACCATGTGCACGGAAGCGGCAGTATTAGGAACGCCGGCAGTGGAATTTGATGAGTATTTTTATGAAATAGAGCAAATGCTGGAGATTGAGAAAAAATATCAACTAATCCATTGTTTTAGAACACATCAATTAGCAGATTTTTTAGAAAAGATTTCCGAATTAATTACAACAAAAGATTTGAAAAATATTTACAAGGAAAGAAGACAAAAACTTTTAAATGAAACCATGGATGTTTCATCTTTTCTGATATGGCTTTTTGAAAACCATCCTAAAAGCGTTCAAGAATACATTCAAGATCCGAAAGCATGTATAGAACGTTTTAAATTTAATTCCTAAAATTATATGTGTGGCATATTTGGTATTATAGCTAAAAATAAAGTAAATAAACATGATTTAAAATTACTCGTAAAACATTCTAAGCAACGTGGTAAAGATTCTAGTGGCTTAATTCATTTACAAGATAACCGATACCAGATTAGTAGAGCTGATTATAATATTGATAAACTATTAAATCAAATAAAACCATACAACTCTTCGGTAGTATTTGGACACAGCCGTCTAATTACAAATGGTCTTTCAGACAACCAGCCCGTTGTTAGAGAAAACATATTTGTTCTTCACAATGGCATTATTGTAAATGATGATGAAATTTGGGAAAACCTCACCATAAATCGTAAACATCTAATTGATTCGGAAGTTATTATTGGCATTGCATTAGAGCATTTTAAAAATAAAGGTCAATTGAACGATTTGTCAGATGTAATTTTCAAAAAATGTAAAGGCATTGTTTCATGTGCCTTATTGATCCAGGATATCGGTAAAATTATACTAATCTCTAATAATGGTAGTTTATACATTGGTGATAAGGAGAATGCTACTTGTTTTGCATCTGAAAATTATCCTTTAAAAGAAATTGGATGTTTAAATATTATACAAATAAACAAAAGTTACATGATTATTGACATTCCGGTTCCTGCGGATTTTAACTATACATTAAATGATTATAAAGGCAGAACTGAAAATTTAATTCCTGAATTTAAATTTGATAAAACTCAGGAATCATTGCTGGAATACAAGCCTCATGATTTAAAAAGATGCACTAAGTGTATTTTACCTGAAACAATGCCTTTTATTCGTTTTAACGAACAAGGGGTATGTAATTATTGCTTAAACTACAAACCACGAAACAAACCAAAATCAAAAGAAGAATTATTTAACCTCATTAAACCATACAGAAAAAAGAGTGGTTTGGAATGTATTGTTCCATTTTCAGGAGGTAGAGATAGTTGCTATGGTTTACATTTAATAATAAAGGAACTTGATTTAAAACCCGTAACATACACCTATGACTGGGGAATGGTAACGGATTTGGGTAGAAGAAATATAAGCAGAATGTGCGCTGAATTAGGAGTTGAAAATATTATTGTTGCTGCTGACATTTCATTAAAACGAAAAAACATTAGAATGAATTTAGAAGCTTGGCTTAGATCACCTAATCTGGGTATGATGGCAATGCTAACAGCGGGAGATAAACATTTTTTTAGACATGTTGAAGATGTAAAGAAACAAACGGGGGTAAATTTAAATTTATGGGGCGTTAACCCTTTAGAAGTTACTCATTTTAAAACCGGTTTTTTAGGTATTAAACCTGACTTTGAGGAAGAGCGCGTATATAGCCATGGCATCATGAAACAATTGCGATATCACGCCAAACGTTTTCGTGCAATGATGGATAGTCCGGGTTATTTTAACTCGTCATTATGGGATACTTTATCAGGAGAGTATTATAGAAGTCTTACAAAAAAAGAAGATTATTACCATATTTTTGATTATTGGCGTTGGGATGAAGAATTAGTCAATAACGCCTTAATAAATGAATACGAATGGGAACTTGCACCTGATACAAAAACTACCTGGCGTATTGGTGATGGAACAGCAGCGTTTTATAACTATGTGTATTATACAGTGGCCGGTTTTACAGAGCACGACACATTTAGAAGTAATCTAATTAGAGAAGGTCAAATGACGAGAGAAAAAGCTCTTGAATTAGTAGAAAAGGAGAATCAACCGAGATATCAAAATATCAGATGGTATTTGGATGTGCTCGGTTTAGATTTTGAACGTGTAATAAATGTAGTAAACTCAATTAACAAGCTTTACAAAGATTAAAAATTGAGTAAAAAAGCCAACTTGTTTTCAACTTACACTTGTATTATTCTTTTATTTATTCTACGGCCCATTAAAAGCAAAGAGTCTGCAATCAACAACACCTACGTGTTAAAAATCAGAGTCGACTATTTAGGTCATGTAATTTTATTTTTACCATTGATCTTGTTAAAACCATGCAAAAGTTTTTATTCTGGTAAAGGCCTGCGATTATTAGCAGGCTTGGTATTTGCTAGCCTAAGTGAGTGCATACAATACTTACTTCCCTACCGCAGCTTTAACATTAACGACATCTTAGCCAACAGCACCAGAATATTGATGAGCGGCTTATTTTATTTGCTTTTTACTAAACAATGAAAACTATTCTCATTCAAAAAATTGGTGAAGAGGCTTATGCCTTTTTAAACAAATTCTTACCTACCGAAGGCAAGGATAGTTTGGTAATAAGCACCACTAACGAGTTCAACATCCTTAATCACCCAGCTCAACTGCACGCCATTGTTAACTTGAGTATGGTTAACAACATCCGTTTCATTAATAAATTTTTTGAAGCTGTTAATAAGAAGTTGCCTCAAAATGGGTTTTTCATAGTTTGTTTTGAAACTATTACTGCAAGAAAAGAACGACATAGATTTGGAAATATTCCAATTATCAAAAATTTATGGTTTACTATTGAATTTGTTTTTCTTAGAATGGCGCCAAAAATTTGGGGATTAAAGAAAATTTATTTTTTTATAACGCAAGGCAGAAATAGATTACTATCAAAAGCTGAAGTAATGGGACGCTTAGTAAGTTGTGGATTCGAAATTATTGATGAACAATCTTTTGACGGTTTAAAATATGTAGTAACAAAAAAAATTAAAGAACCTGATTATAATTCTAATGCAAGTTATGGCCCATTATTTAAAATGCAACGTGTTGGTAAAGATGGAAAATTAATAGGTGTTTATAAATTCCGAACTATGCATGCATATGCAGAATATTTGCATGATTATATTTTAAAAATTAATGGCTATGCCGAAAGTGGAAAACCAAAAGATGATTTCCGATTAACGCCTTGGGGAAGAGTTTTACGGAAATTTTGGTTAGATGAATTACCTCAATTAATTAATGTTTTAAAAGGCGAGTTAAAATTAGTTGGCGTTCGGCCTGTTTCTAAACGTTATTTGCAAGATATACCTGAAGATATTTTGAAATTGAGATTACAGTTTAAACCAGGGTGTATACCTCCTTATGTAGCATTAAACATGAAAAGTGATGTTAATTCTGTACTTGAAGCCGAACGAATTTATTTAAATGATAAAATAAATAAACCTTATTCAACTGATTTAAAGTACTTTTTTAAAGCACTTTTTAACATTGTTTTTAGAAGAAGAAGAAGCTCCTAAATTTTATCTTTCTATAATCAACTTCTTAGTTGAAAATAGTTTTTGATTTATCTGTAACGAATAAAAATATACTCCTTCCTCCAATTGACTTAATTCTAAATGAGCATTTCCTTTTAAGTCATTAATTTCCAATTCTTTTACTTTATTTCCTAATATGTTATGCAAAACAATTTTTGCATTAGTTACATTTTGTTTTAATTCGTAAGGAATGGTTACAAAATTAGTTGCCGGATTTGGTGAACAGAAATTTAACTTAAAAGAAAGCTCCTCATTTTTTTTGATTCCAATAGCTGCAACATCATACGTTACAACAAATGAAACAGAATCACTAACATTGTTTAGATCGTACATGGTGTATCTAACAACTGAAGTTCCTAGCACAGAATTATCGTCAAAATCAGTTTTTAATCCATAAGTTCCCGCACCATTTGGAAGCATTCCGCCTGCAGAAATAGTAACATTTTGATTTGGGATGAATACAGGATTAGAATTTGCTGTATAACAGTTACTACCAAAACAATAATAAACATCCTGACCAATTGATTGTTGTAAAATATAACGTTTAACTTTTATTGTTTTAGAAGTGGAATAATCATTGTGTATTTCAAAGTCGAAGGATTGTGTAGCACTTCCGGGAGTAACCTGTACATAATATGCAGGTAAAACATCAGCATTAGTTGATGGATCTTTAATTTTAAGTTGAGCTTTTGATAAGCTAACTATTAAAATCAATAAAATGGTTGTAATTACTTTCATAAAATTTAAGTTTATGCTTTTTTAAACAAATTTACCTTGGATTCTTTCTTTTGGATTAATCTGGAAATATTTTTCTTGTGTGTTATAATTAATAGAAATGCAACTACAATTGAAAAGGAAAGTAATGTTACATTATCTTCTTTAAACATAAAGAATAATATTAGAGGAAATGATAATCCTGCAATCATAGATGCTAAAGAAACAAATCTGAATGATAATAAAACAATCAAAAAAACTATAATAGCTACACAAGCAGCACCAGGTAAAATTCCTAAAACAATACCTAACAAGGTAGCAACACCTTTACCACCTCTGAAACCCGCAAATACAGGGAAAATATGACCTAATAAGGAAGAAACACCTAATGCTATTTGTAAATTTATATACGTATTACTTCCAATTTCAAAATCGCTGAACTTACTTAAATAAATAGCTGCTAATCCTTTTAAAATATCAAAAATCAAAACAGGAACTCCTGCTTTTTTTCCTAATACTCGAAAAGTATTGGTTGCTCCTGCATTACCACTACCGAATTCTCTTACATCTATTCCATAAAATAATTTTCCAACCCAAACAGCAGTTGGAATTGAACCAAGCAAATAGGCAAAAAGTAAAAGTAGTATTACCGAAAAATCAAACATATTTAACAAAAATATAAAATAAAATTTATATTACTCAACGATTTAATCATGTTTTTTAATATAAATGTCATCACTTTTTATAACCTTTTCCTTGTCTCCTGAGTTTTCTTTTTTCTCTCCTCACCATTTTTTTCTGTTCCTTTATTGCTTTACGATTATCCTTTTCCATTTCTTTTGAGGCAATTTTTTTTGGTTTTCCTGTATCTGCATCTATATATGGATTATATGCAGTTTTATTTTTACGTTCTCTAGTCCCTCTCTTTCGATGTTTTTGTTTATGTGTGCCTTTAAACATGCTTTTATCTTGAGCATGAGCTTCCAAAAAACAAAAAACAGAAATGATATAAATAATAAAAAATTTTATGTAATTCTTCATAAAGCAAGTTTAACTTAATTGTGTTATTAAAAATTTACTGTAGATAATAATTTATTAACCGCTAATGTTTTAAAATGATAAACTTTTATATTTGTTACAAATACTTAATTACATTAAAATGGCATTAAAAAACTGGACTAAAGAAGAAATATTAGCTGTTTACAATACTCCATTATTAGAGTTAGTTCAACGAGCATCAGAGGTTCATAAACAATTCCATACAACCGGAGAGGTTCAGGTAAGTTCATTGATTTCTATTAAAACGGGTGGTTGTCCCGAGGATTGCGCATATTGTCCGCAAGCGGCAAGATACAATACCGAAGTTAAAGTTCACAAAGTATTGCCAACTAACGAAGTTTTGGAAATGGCCAAAAATGCTAAAGAGGGCGGGGCATCTCGTGTTTGTTTGGGTGCAGCTTGGAGAGAAGTTAGAGATAACCGTGATTTTGATAATGTGCTTGAAATGGTAAAAGGAATTAATACTCTTGGAATGGAGGTTTGTTGTACTTTGGGCATGTTGAACGAAGAACAGGCAAAAAAACTAGCCAATGCCGGACTATATGCTTACAATCATAACTTGGATACTTCCGAAGAAAATTACAATAACATTATAACTACCCGTAATTACGAAGATCGTTTAAATACAATTAATAATGCAAGAAAAGCAGGATTAACAGTTTGTTCAGGTGGTATTATTGGAATGGGCGAAACAGTTGAAGATAGAATTGGAATGCTATATACCTTGAGTTTACTTCGTCCGGTACCCGAATCCATACCAATTAATGCGTTGGTTGCAGTAGAAGGGACTCCTCTAGAAGAACAGCCACAGGTGCCAATTTGGGATATGATTCGTATGATTGCAACAACACGTATTGTTATTCCAACAACAGCAGTTCGTTTATCTGCAGGTCGTTTAACAATGAGTATGGAAGGTCAGGCACTTTGCTTTTTAGCTGGTGCAAATTCTATTTTTGCAGGTGATAAATTACTTACCACACCAAACCCTGAATACAATCAAGACATGGAAATGTTTTCAATTTTGGGATTAAAACCAAAAGCTGCATTTAGTGATAAACATCATCACGCAAAAGAAGAAGTAAACATTCATTGAATTAATGAAAAATAATTATTCGGACTTTCCGGAAAATTTAAATCTTTCTCTCTTAAAACGTAAAGAACAAAATTTGTTTCGTGAGTTATACGATGCTGAACACCTCATTGATTTTTGTTCAAACGATTATTTAGGATTTAATCAATCTCAACATCTTAAAAAGTTAACTATAGAAAATATAGTTAACTATTCTAATAAAAATGGTTCCGGAGGATCAAGATTACTCGCCGGAAATCATAAAAACATTGTACAGTTAGAGCAAAAAATTGCTGAATTTCATAATGCAGATGCAGGATTAATTTTTAACTCCGGTTACGATGCAAATCTTGGTTTACTTTCGGCAATTGGAAAAAAAGATGTTATTTTTTTGTACGATGAATTAATTCATGCTTCCATTCACGATGGAATTCGACTTTCCTTATCAACTTATTATAAGTTCAAGCATAATGATATCAATGATTTAGAACGATTATTAATTAATTATTCCAAAACTTCAACCGTATATGTTCTTGTCGAATCGGTTTATTCTATGGACGGAGATTTGGCTCCTTTAAAACAAATTGTTGAGTTAAAAAATAAATTCTCATTTTATTTGATTGTTGATGAAGCACACGCTACAGGAGTATTTGGAAATCAGGGTAGGGGATTGTGTAACGAATTAAAAATTGAAAAGGATTGTTTTGCACGTGTTCACACTTTTGGAAAGGCATTGGGTGTTCATGGAGCAGTAGTAATAGGAAACAAATTATTGCGTGATTATTTAATTAATTTTTCACGTTCATTTATTTATACAACTGCTTTATCTCCTCATGCTTATGCATCTATTGAAGCTGCTTATGATGTGCTCTTACAAGCCAATGAAATTGATAAATTAAAAACTATTATTTTCTACTTTAATAATAAAGCAGCACAGTTTGGTGAGATGAATTGCACTCAAAGTGCTATTCAAACTTTTAATTTACCTGGCAACGAAAAAGTTATGCATCAAAGTGAAATATTAAAACAACATGGGTTTGATATCAGAGCAATAAAAAGTCCTACTGTGAAACAGGGCAGCGAACGCTTAAGAATTTGTTTACATAGCTTTAATTCCAAATCGGAAATCGATGCAATGCTCAATATATTATCTTCACATGTTTAAATTTATTTTTAAACGGAATTATTGTGATAATTTTGAAGAATTAAATTAACTGATACTTCAATGACTTATATGTACATTTAAATTGTAAAAACAATTTTAAAAATGAATTTCATTAAAAGAAACATACCCAATGCAATAACCTGCGGAAATTTATTTTGTGGGTGTTTAGCAATTGTTTTTGCGTTGAAAGGCAACCTTGTATTATCAGCATATTTAGTTGGACTTGCCGCAGTTCTTGATTTTTTTGATGGTTTTACTGCGCGTTTGCTAAAAGTGTCTTCACCTATTGGTAAAGACTTGGATAGTTTAGCCGATATGGTAACATTTGGTGTAGTTCCGGGATTAATGATGTATCAATTGATTAAAATGTCGATTGGGTTTACGGCGGATGTACATATTAATACACTTGGCGGAAATTTCGAACTAATGACTTATCGACCGGAATCATATCATTTTTATTTACCATTTGTAGCGTTTATTATACCTGTTTTCTCTGCGATTCGATTGGCAAAATTTAATAATGATACTCGTCAGTCTGATCAATTTATTGGCTTGCCAACACCTGCAAATGCTATTTTTATTTCATCATTAGTATTATTAAATACTAATTTTATTTACCACGTGTACGATGATTTTCAATTTTCTTTAAGTTTCAAACATGTTGGAGGCATACAGGATGTAAGTTCGTTTTTTGGAAATTGGTTATTTCATCCTGGAATTTTAATTGTAATAACCTTACTTTTTTCTTTTTTATTGGTTGCTGAATTACCTTTATTTTCTCTAAAATTTAAGAAGTTTGGCTGGGCAGGAAATGAAATGAGATACCTTTTTTTAATTGCTTGTTTAGCTTTGCTTTTGATATTTAATTATGCTGGTATAACTTTAAGTATTTTATTTTATATCATTCTTTCTTTTATTTGGAATTTTAACAATAAGTCTGAAGTTTAATCAGCAATTTGTAAAGATTCTTTGCTTCCCAGTTTCCTGGTAACACCTAAAAAAATAAAATATAAACTTATATTCATAATTACATGACTAATGTCTTTGTAATTAAACCATTCACTAATTGAGAATTGTGTACTATGTACTACAATTGATAATAATGAAAAAGCAAAACCAAAAGATATATATCCGCTTCCTGGAAGCCCTTTTCTATAAGTTTGAAAATGTGTAATTAAACTTATGATTACAGCAATGCCACCATTTATTTTTACTGATAAAAAATTATTAGACACTATTGTTATAAATAAAAAAAGTATGGTTACCGAAAGAATTAATAGTTGTAATAATTGCTTTTTTGGTTTTTCAGGATTTGCGAACTCAAGATTTGAGCGTAATAAAAAATATGTAATAACCAACCCTGTTAAATTCATACTTAACCAAACATAATAGAACACAAGTGGCTCAAAATAAGGTTTAAATCCGTGAGCAATGCCACCTAAAATGGCAGAAATTCCAAAAAACAAAAAAAACAATCTCCAATATTTTTTAAGTTTTTTTTGGCTGCCAATATGATTAAGTTTTAAATAAAAATAAAGGCAAAATCCTGAGATTATTACATTCGTTAAAACTGTAACCGGTTCAAGTAGATCAAAACCAAAAATGTGCGTTGACGTGATATTCATAAAACTTTGCAAATTTAAAAAATGTTAAGTTTTTGAAAAGAAAAATAAGTTGAAATATGTAAATTTTTTTTTGTTGTTCTTAATAAATCGAGTTAAATTATATTATTTTAAAAATAAACTTAGTTGACTTTAAAATCTTTTATTTTCTTCTTAATGTAAGATAGCCAAATTTAATATAGGGTTTTATGTGTAACTAAATAATAGTTGCATCTTCAATGTTTTTTTAATTGGTTTCAGATACACTAAAAATTTGATGTAGAATTTTGTATTTAAAATTGACCAAAATTCATTATCAATTTTATATCAATAGATTTTAATGCCTTTTTTTAAGGATTTTTATTTATTTTACAGGTACTCGTTTTCCATTTTCATAACCAACCACAAATGCATCAAAACCTTTTCTTTTTAGTTCGTCTTTTCTTTTAAGTGCCTCATCAAAATTTTTAAAACTTCCCGTTAAAATTTTAGTCATTCCTTCTTCCATCGAAATTTCGTATTTAACACCTGCAAATTGAGATTTATCAGGTTTACCGCTAAATGCTCCAATTTGAACTTTAAAAGTTGTATTTGCATTTGTGTTTTTGGTAGTGGTTTCTAAAGAGGTTGAATTTGACTTTGTTGTATTTGTAGTTGCCTCATTTGAACTAGAATTCATGTTTTTAGAAGTAGAATTCTTGTTGTTGTTAACGGAAGAGTTTGAATTACCTGAATTGTTTGATTCATTAGATACATTTGTACTTGATGAACTAGTTGAACTGTAATTATTTTTTGCAACATCACCAGTTGGTTGTGAAGAATTTTTTTGACTTGAAGCAGTACTGTTCCCACTGTTTGAGCTATTAGTAGAAGCAACATTTGTTGAACTTGAATTGGAATTCAAATCTTTAGAATTGTTAGTAGCAGAATTATTTTTTGCTACATCACCAGTTGGTTGCGAAGAATTTTTTTGACTTGAAGCAGAACTGTTTCCACTGTTTGAGCTACTATTAGAAGCTACATTTGTTGAACTTGAATTGGAATTCGAATCTTTAGAATTGTTAGTAGTAGAATTATTTTTTGCTACATCACCAGTTGGTTGCGAAGAATTTTTTTGACTTGAAGTAGAACTGTTTCCACTGTTTGAGCTATTAGTAGAAGCAACATTTGTTGAACTTGAATTCGAATCTTTAGAATTGTTATTAGCGGAATTATTTTTTGCAACATCACCAGTTGGTTGCGAAGAATTTTTTTGACTTGAAGCAGAACTGTTTCCATTGTTTGAGCTATTAGTAGAAGCAACATTTGTTGAACTTGAAGTAGAATTCGAATCTTTAGAATTGCTAGTAGCAGAATTATTTTTTGCTACATCACCAGTTGGTTGCGAAGAATTTTTTTGACTTGAAGCAGAACTATTTCCGCTGTTTGAGCTATTAGTAGAAGCTACATTTGTTGAACTTGAAGTAGAATTCGAATCTTTAGAATTGTTAGTAGTTGAATTATTTTTTGCTACATCATCAGTTGGTTGTGAAGAATTTTTTTGACTTGAAGCATTACTGTTTCCACTGTTTGAGCTATTAGTAGAAGCTACATTTGTTGAACTTGAATTGGCATTCGAATCTTTTGATGTGTTATTTGTTGAAATATTAGTTGAAGTTACATCTTCATTTTTAGTTGAATTAGAAGAATAATCCCCTGCATTATTTTTAAAATTATTTTCGCTTTCATTTGACTTATTGGATGCTGTGGCATTACCATTTGTGTTTTTAGAAACATGTTGATTCATTACCAATTCTTTTTTTACATTCTCTTGCAGATAGGTAAATTTTGGTGAAAATGTAAAGTCATTTGAGTTTTCGGCAGCAGATGTAATTTTAAACTTAATTGTAAAAGAAGGTTCAACAGGCACAGAAATCCAAATGATTTTAAATTTTTGGTTTTCAAAAGTAAAATTACCTGTTTTAGCATCTATGTTACTTAGCGTATATCCCTCAGGAACATCCCCAAAAAATTTAGCAAAACCATTTACATCACCTTTTTCAATAGTCAACTCAACTTCAACTGTTTTCCCTGGTTCTATAGACCCGGGAATAGTATGACTGATGCTCATTTTCTGGGCATTTAATAAAAAGGAAATTAAAAATAGAATTATAAAATATTTAAACTTGCTCATAGTATAAGGGAATTTTTGATTTTAACTGCTAACAACAAATTTGCTTAAAAAATCACTTGTTTGTCTCTAATATTAATAAATTAAAACTAACAATTGTAACTGAATAATTTTAAATGTAAGAGCTGATATTTAATAAATTATTATATTTATTTGGTAGTATGATAATTTACCTGATTCATAATCTCTTTATAAATAAAGTCAGGTATTTTTTTTATATCTTTTTTTGTGTTTTTTACCTATCATCTTATTCACAAAAAAAATATGAGGATTTTGCCGAAAAATACTCTGGTATGGGTGCCTTATCAGAGGTAATCATGTCTAATAAATGTATTATTAGAGAAAATTTTAACCTCTTTTTTGAATCAAACATAAAAAAGTCGGAAAAAGACAGAACATTAATTTGGTACAAATTAGTTTTTCACCAGCCCTGTTTTATCAGCTTTACAGTTATTCCAAATGATGAAACTGATAGGTATGAATTGGAGATTTACAAAGTAAAAAATAATATAAAAATTTGTAATACAGTTTTAAATGAAGTATTCGATAGGGTTGACAGTATAAGTAAAACGGTAACTTACACAGATAATTTTCAATCGCAATCTTTCAGAGGTAGTTTATTTAATACCCGGCAAATTAATGTAGAGTTAGATGAAGCTATTTTTATATTGGTAAATAATCTTGAAGGACCAGATTTAGGGCATGTTATTGATTTACAAACCTGCGATTATTCATACGTATTAAAAGTAAATAAAGATAAACTAGATGATGGTGGAACAAAAGAAGATCGATCAAATTTAAGTAAACCTGAATTACGTTTACTTTCTATTGAAAAAAAATTATGTGAGCAAAACGATGATCAAAAATTAGGTTACTCTAGTTTTTTAGGAGATAGAATGTCAACTAAAAATTTCGATAAAAAATCTCTTGATTCAGCTAATATTGCCCAGGCTAAAGCAATTAGATCTTACGATTCACTAGCAGGTAAACCTTTAGCTGATCTTACTCCTAGAAAAGTACCAATGCGAAATGAAAAAGTAGACAGTATAAAACCACCGGAAATTAAAAAGAGTATTTTCTTCCCTCAAATATTTACTTTTTTGGATTCTGTAAAAGTAGATACGAGTAAAAAAAATCCTGTTAAATTAATGCCTTATCGGGTTAAAGATTCAATAATGGAATTTATTCTAAAAAAGCCATTAAAAACAAATCCGGGTGATAATGCAAACACTAAAAACAAAAAAATAGAACCAAAAACAAAACGAAATTTATTAAACGTATATTTTACTGTAATTGATGCTAGTACTAAACGAGCCATTTCCTATCCGGAATTAAAATTCAATAAAAAAGGAAGTGTAAAAAAACCTAATCTTATCTATATTGATTCGCTTTGCTCTTATTCCTGTTCTTTCCTAAATTCAAATAAATGGATTTTGAAATGTGAAGTCTTTGGTTTTATGCCGTATGAAGAATATTTTGACTCTGAAAAATGTATAGATGTTGGAGATGATGATTATTGTTATTTAATACCAATACGACCTTATAAAAAAGGTGATAAGTTGGCTTTACCAGATGTTTTTTTCTTCCCTAATTCAACAAAACTAAAAAAAGAATCTTACGAAACATTAGATCAATTGGTAACTTATCTTGAGTATAATCCGGCATCTATTAGAGTAAACGGACATACACAAGGAAATAAAAAAATAAATAACAACACGGCAAAAGTAGATGCTGATCTAAGGTTTAAAGGTTCAGCAAAAAAACTATCAAAGAAAAGAGCTGATAAAGTTTGTGAGTATATTATTAATAAAGGAATATCACCCAAAAGGATCTCTAGTAAAGGATTTGCAGGAAGAAAACCTATTGTTAAAGATCCAAAGACAAGAACTGATCGTGAAAAAAATATGCGAGTCGAAATTGAAATTGTTGAATTAAAAACTGACTCACTTTTAACTAAATAAAGGACAAAATAATTTACTATACTTGTTTAATAAATTAAAACACTATGAATAACGAAGAAATTACAACAACTGAAAATCAATTACCACAATTTTTAAAAATAGTATGTATTCTTTCTTTTATTGGGTGTGGATTGGGTATATTTTCAAATGTGTTTGGTCTACTGGCATTGAAAACAACTCATGCATTTAATTTAGCATTGATGGAAGCTGCTTCAAAAAGCGGAGAAATGCTCGATCCGGAAACTATGCTTTTTAATAGTAAAGTAACTATTATTTCAGGTATAATAAGTTCAATCGGCTGTTTAGTAGGTGCTATTTTAATGTGGAAATTAAAAAAAATAGGTTTTTATATTTATACTGTTTTCCAGATTTGTTCAATACTATTCCCGATATTATTTCCAATGATGCCGAGTACACTACTTATGACCTTTCTTGGTCTTTTAATTCCGGTAGCATTTATTGTTATGTACGCTATTAATTTAAAACACATGAAGTAATATCGCTTTTAATCTTAATTTATTTATCGGATGAATTGCATCTTATTTTTGTATCTTTAATAAACAATGATACCTCAGGAAACAATAGACCAAATTTTATTTTACGCACGTATTGATGAAGTTGTGAACGATTTTGTTCCACTTAAAAAACGCGGTCAAAATATGTGGGGTTGTTGTCCTTTCCACAACGAAAAAACACCTTCATTTAGTGTTTCACCAAGTAAGGGTATTTATAAATGTTTTGGTTGTGGTAAAGCTGGTAATGCGGTAAATTTTGTGATGGAAGTGGATAAGAAAACTTATCCAGAGGCACTTCGTTACTTGGCTTCAAAATACAATATCGTTATTGAAGAAAGACAGGCAAGCCCGGAAGAATTGCAAGCCCAGAATGAGAAAGAATCACTACGCATACTTAACAAGTTTGCAAGCGACTATTTTCAATCGAATTTGTGGGATAGTGATGAAGGTAAATCGATTGGATTAAGTTATTTCAGAGAAAGAAGTTTTAGAGATGATATTATAAAAAAATTCCAGTTAGGTTATTCGCTTGAGGAGCGGAAGGCGCTTACAAAAGAGGCATTAGTAAAAGGTTATAAAGCTGAGTATTTGGTAAAATCCGGATTATCAATTCGTCCTGAACGTTTTGAAAATGTTCAGGAGTTAACAGAAACCCATTTATTCGATCGTTTTCACAGTCGCGTTATGTTTCCTATACATTCTGTTTCTGGCGATGTGCTTGGTTTTGGGGGCAGAATTCTAACGAATACAAAAGAAACGGCTAAGTACTTTAATTCGCCACAAAGCGATTTGTACGACAAGAGTAAAATTTTATACGGCTTATACTTTTCTAAAAAAAGCATACAACAGGAAGATTTTTGTTTTTTAGTAGAAGGTTATACTGATGTAATAGCATTGCATCAGGCAGGAATAGAAAACGTGGTTGCTTCATCAGGTACCTCGTTAACTATAGAGCAAATTAAATTAATACAACGTTTTACCAACAACATTACCATTCTTTACGATGGCGATGAAGCCGGACAAAAAGCAAGTGAACGAGGTATCAGTTTAATACTTGAAGAAGGCATGAATGTTAGGGTTTTATTATTTCCTGATAATGATGACCCGGATAGTTACTCACGTAAAGTAAGTGCTGATGAATTAAAAATATTTATTAAAAATAATTCGCAGGATTTCATTACCTATTTTGCTTCAAAAATTTCTGCTGCTGCTAAAAACGATCCAATTAAAAAGACAGAGTTTGTAAAGCATGTTATTGAAAATATTTCTTTAATCCCTGATTCCATTACACGATCTGTTTACATTAAGGAATGTAGTAGAATTGTTGAAATTGATGAACAAGTATTAATGCTTGAAGTCAATAAAATAAGGATAAACAAAGAAACTAGAAAACAAAAAGAAAAAAATCAGCAACTACATCAAAAGAATGACTTAACACCAACTGTTGAGGAATCAAATCAAATTGAAACTGTTTCTGTTGATGAGGAAAAAACAGAAATTAGCATTGTTGAGAAATATGATTTAATTGAAAAAAATATTTGTCGTTTACTACTAAAATATGGAAATCATTTAGTTGAAGTAGAACATTATTTACAGGATGGAGAGTTAATCAATATGCAGATATCTGCAGCAGAATATATACTATTGGAATTATTTCATGATGAACTAAACTTTGTAAATCCAATTAATCAATTATTACTTGATGAAGTTATACATCAATTGCGATTGGATGTAATACCTGCATTGAATTATTTTGTGCAACATAATAATCCTCTTATCTCTCAACTTGCAATTCAACTTTCTGAGGAGAATCATATTTTAAGTGAAAACTGGGATTTAAAATATGGTATTAAAATCGAAAACGAAGGATTCAATATCAAAAAAACAATTGAACACGCTCTTTATGCTTATAAAGAAAAACGGTTGAGAGACATGATTGCAGAACTCAAAGAAAGTTTAAAAATTTCTCTTGATGAAAACGACACTTCAATTACATTATCTGAAATAAAAAAAATGGAAAGTTTTAAATCTCAGGTAAATAAATTATTAGGCAGAATCATTACCGGATTTTGATTCTTGTTTTAAATTATTCTTTCACTTGTTAAAAACTATTTTTCAACTATTAATCTGATATTAATATTCATTTCATAAAACTGAATTAACCATTTGCTAATGTTTACAAATTATTTTTACTATGTTTTTGAAACTATTTTAATTCATAAAACGTTTAATTAATAAAAGATATAAGTTAAAAAAAATTAACAATGCGATTTTCTAACAAACCAGGCGTTTACATTACAGGAATAGCTCAAATTAAGGTCGAGAAAAAATCTGAGCTGAGTATTCGTGAAATGGGGGCTATTGTAATTAAATCAGCCATGGTAGATGCCGGTATTGAGAAAGTTGATGCGCTATATGTCGGCAATATGTTATCAGGTTCCTTATCTAATCAGCAACAATTAGGTTCACTTTTAGCAAATGCTTCAGGTTTGAAAGGAATTGAAGCAGTAACATTAGAAGCGGCATGTGGTTCTGGAGGCGCTGCATTAAGAATAGGATTTATGGCCGTTATGAGTGGACTATGCGAAAATGTCGTAATATGTGGTGTAGAGAAAATGTCGCACGAGGATAAAGATTTTATTATAAAATCAATAGCATCAGCTTCAGATTGGGATGTAGAGGGCGGAAAAGGGGAAACCTTTGTTACATTAAATTCAAGTTTAATGAAAATGTATATGGGAACTTATAATATAAGTTCCAATTCATTTGCCATGTTTGGAATTAATGCCCATCAAAATGCAATAAAAAACAATTATTCTTTATTAAAAAAGAACTTCACTTTTGATGATTACATCAATGCTCCATTTATAGCTGAGCCAGTAAAAATTTTAGATGCATCACCAATATGTGATGGAGCAGCTGCAATAGTATTATCTAAATATCCAAAACAAACTTCCTTACTTCCTTCTGTAAAAATTATAGCATCAGCTTGTGCAACAGAAACAGTATCCATAAATGGAAGAAATGCCCCGCTGGATGCAAATGGGATTAAGCTTTCAGGTATGAAAGCGTATGAAATGGCAGGAATAAAACCTGCTGATGTTGATTTCTTTGAATTACACGATGCGTATTCCATAATTTCAACTTTGTCTTTAGAAGCAATGGGATTTGCTAAACAAGGTTTTGGCTGGAAATTAGCCGCAGATGGTGAAATTGCGCTTAATGGAAAAATACCTGTTTCAACCTTTGGTGGATTAAAAGCAAGAGGACATCCAATTGGTGCATCCGGTGTTTATCAGGCAGTTGAATCCTATATGCAAATATGTGGTATAGCCGGTGAAAACCAAATTAAAAAAGATGCAAATATAGGCTTGATTCAAAGCATTGGGGGTACAGCTTCTACAGCCATTACTCACGTATTGGTTAACGCCTCCGCTTAATTAACTAAAATTAGGCAATAATTTAAATTAATTGCAAACCTGAACAATTTTCCCAAATTGTTGATTTTGCATAACCACAAGGGATTTTGAATAATTTAATAAAGCAAAAATTGTACTGTCTTTAGGAGTTAGTTCATTAATTTTTGTTTTATTTTTTTTTGGATTTTTTGAGTGTTTAGTAATTGTATTTATCATAGGCAATTTTAGAATTTAATATTTTAACGAAATAAAATTGATATTATTGTAATGCATTTTGATTTTGTTAATCCTTAAATTTATTCCGTATGAAAAACAAATTAGCCATCATAAAACAATTTTATTTCATCCTTCTATTTATTCTTTCATTTTTAAATTCAGGGAATTCACAATCCTTATATTTTCCTCCTACTAATTCTACAAATTGGGACACCATGCAACCCTCTTCACTGGGTTGGTGCAGTCAAAAAGTAGATAGTTTAAATCAGTACGTTGGACAAACAGGCGCAAAGGCGTTCATCATTTTAAAAAATGGAAAAATAGTTATTGAAAATTACTATGGCACTTTTACAAAAGACAGTATTTGGTATTGGGCATCTGCAGGCAAATCCTTAGTTTCAATGCTTTTTGGAAAAGCAGAGCAGGAGGGAATAATAAACTTAAATGATTCAGTTTCTCGTTATTTGGGTAATGGCTGGACATCTTGCCCCGCAAATAAAGAGAGACTTATTACGCTTCTAAACCAACTAAGCATGACTACAGGTTTGAATGATGGAGTTGTTGATCCCGATTGTTATGTAGATACCTGTTTGCAATATTTAGCTGATACGGGAACTAGATGGGCATATCATAATGCACCCTATTTATTAACTCATAATGTATTAGAGCAAGCGAGTGGTGTTACATTACAACAGTATACCAACTTAAAAATTAAAAACCCAATTGGCATGCAAAGCGGTTGGTGGTATAGTGGAACTTTTTTTTCTAAAGCAAGAGATATGGCTAGATTTGGTCTGTTTGCTTTAGCAAACGGTGGTTGGAATGGAACAGTCATTATAAATAATCCTTCTTACATCAATAATATGAAAAACACATCCAACCCTCACAATTTATCGTATGGATATTTGTGGTGGCTAAATGGTAAATCTAGTTTCATGGTACCGCAAACACAGTTAGTTTTTCCGGGCAATTTAATACCAAATGCACCTGCCGATATGTATGCCGCTTTAGGTAAAAATGATCAGAAAATTTATGTTGTCCCTTCATTAAATATGGTTGTTATTAGGATGGGTAATCCGGCTAGTACTTCGGCTTTAGCTCTTTCTTCTTTTGACAATGTATTGTGGCAAAAAATAATGAATTTAGGATGCACAGTTTCATTAAACCATATCGAAAATAATTCAACTCAACTTCATTGTTTTCCAAATCCATCACATGATAAAATAACAATTACTAATAGCATAAATTGGTCTAAAGTTGAAGATCCAATTTTCATTAATGAAATCGGACAAGAATTTAAAGCAGAAGTATTAAAAAGAACTGACAAAGAAATAGAACTGTCAATAAAAAATCTCTCAAAAGGTTTTTATATTTTACATATTGCAAACAAACGATTGAAGGTTGTAGTTGATTAATATTTTGTTATTACTGATTTTGTAAAAACTATTCAGGTCAAATAGATTTAAATTATTATTGACTTGTTTTGTTATATTTGTTTTTAATAATAAAAACAATGAAAAACTTAATTATTTCAATTATTTTTTTAGCTGTATTGTCATTATGTTCATGTGGCTCATCAAGCGATGATCACATGGAAATAAAAGATGAAAGTCATTTAGAAAATAATATACACCAGGAACAAGCAAAAAAAATCTTCAATAGCATTCCTGATCCTGCAGTTTTAACAAAAATCATTACAGATGCTCAATTGGAATATCGGTTTGATATATTAAACGACCCAATGAAATATGCTTCTTATAATTTAGAGCAGGACAAAGCATTAAATTTAGGAGTATACGGTACAGATTTAAGTTATGCAAGTATGTTTGAGCAAACCCAAGAGTGCCTAACTTATTTAAAATCAGTAAATCAGTTATGCAAAAGTTTAGGTATTAATGGTGTGTTTGATGAAAATACAAGCGATCGAATTGAAGCCAATAAAAGTAACAGAGATTCTTTATTAACTATTATTTCAGGTTCATTTGCTCAGGCAGATGAATACCTTACAAAAAATAAAAGAGGTAATTTTTCTACTTTAATCATAATTGGTGGTTGGATTGAAGGAATGTATATCGCCTGTAATTTAACTTTGGATTCAAAAAATGAACAAGCTGCAAATGAATTAGCAAAACATGGTGAAACACTTATTAGTATTATTAAATTGATTGAATCTTATGAATCTGCAACAACTGAAGTAGAAAAATTAAAAACGGATTTAAAAATACTAGAACCATTTTTTAACGAACTTAATAAACCCAATATGACTTTAGATTCAAAAATTTCAGCAATTAATCAACTTAACATTAAATTAATTGAAGTTAGAAAATCTATAATTAAATAAATGAACTAAAATTTGTTGTATGATTTTAGTACTTTTGATTAAATCGTATTTGCTTTGAATCTAATTATAAATAAAGATACTATAGCTGCACTTGCCACGCCTCAGGGTACCGGAGCAATTGCAGTGCTCAGGTTATCTGGCAATAATGCAATTGGTATAATTGAGAAAATTTTCATTGATAAAAAAGGTAGTCTTAAAACATTAAATGATAAATCTGCAAATACAATTCATTATGGATTAATTTGTGATGATGAAATAATAATTGACGAAGTACTCGTTTCACTTTTTAAAGCTCCTCATTCTTACACTGGTGAAGATGTGATTGAAATATCTTGTCATGGCTCACAATATATCCAACAACAGTTATTGCAACTTTTTATAAAACATGGTGCAAGAATTGCGCAACCCGGAGAATTTACATTGCGTGCATTTTTAAATGGTAAATTTGACTTATCTCAAGCGGAAGCTGTAGCAGATTTAATTTCATCTAACTCCAACATATCTCATCAGGTTGCAATGAGCCAGATGCGCGGAGGATTTAGCAGTAAAATAAAAGTACTGCGCGAAAATTTAGTAAATTTTGCATCTTTGATTGAGCTTGAATTAGATTTCAGTGAAGAAGATGTAGAATTTGCAGATAGAACCGAATTAAGAAATCTGATTATTTCCATTCAACGAATTATTGAGCGTTTAATTGATTCTTTTGAAGTTGGTAACGTGATCAAAAACGGAATTCCTGTTGCCATTGTTGGTAAACCAAATGCTGGTAAATCAACTTTGTTAAATGTGCTTTTAAACGAAGACAAAGCAATAGTTAGCGATATACCCGGTACTACACGCGATACCATTGAAGATGAGATGAGTATTGGAGGTGTGTTGTTTCGTTTTATTGATACAGCAGGTTTGCGAGATACCTCTGATTTAATTGAGCAGATTGGTGTAAAAAAATCTTTACAAGCAATTCAAAATTCTGCAATTGTAATTTATTTATTTGATGCCCATGAATTAAGTAGCAGAGATGTAAAATTGGAGATTGAAAAATTACAAGAATATATTGGTAACTCTCAATTATTAATTGTTTGTAATAAAATTGATACTGAAAATTTAAACGATTTGCAAAAGGAATTTGAGGAATTAGATAACTTGATTTATATATCTGCAAAAGAGCATTTGTACATTGAAGATTTAAAAGCAAAACTACTTGCTTTGTTTGATAGCCGTACCATAAATATTACTGAAACAGTTGTTACCAATGTAAGGCACATTGATGCTTTGGGGAAATCAAACACCGCTTTGTATAAAGTGTTGGAAGGATTGTCAAAAAATTTACCCGGCGATTTTTTATCCATCGACATCCGCGAGGCATTGGAATCCCTTGGCACTATAACAGGACAGGTAACAAATGATGAGTTGCTTACTAATATCTTTAGTAAGTTTTGTATCGGAAAGTAATTTACTTTCTTTTGTTTGTCAAGTGCTTGTTTTTCATAGGCTTTAGAGTGTTTTTCTTTCTCTTTTTTGTTGCCCAACTCTACTTTTTTACTTATATTTGTTGCCCAGTTGTTGCCCAATTGGCTATTTTGTTGCCCACATATCAGTTTGATGGAAGTCAGGCGAAATAATGCACCAAGTAGCACCACCCAGCAACATACTGCAACAAATAGCAACAAATGAGTAGTACAATTAAACTTCCCAAATTCTGCGACCATTGCGGTAAGGCTTTCATAGCCCAAAAGACCACAACAAGATATTGTGGCCATAAATGCAATAGTGCTGCCTACAAAAAAGCCAAACGAGAAGAAAAGGTAAACGCAGAATTTAAGAACCAACAAAGCAAAATTGTTTCCCCTTCTCCAGTAGTTGCTACTGAAACCCTATCCAATCCGATAGCAGGTAATCACATTAATTTAAGAGAGAAAGAATTTTTAAGCATACTGGAAGTTGCTACCCTTTTGGGTGCAAGTAGATGGACCATTCAGCGGATGATAAAAAGTAATCGTTTGCCGGTGGCAAAGCTGGGCAGTCGTACCATCATCAAAAGGGCTTCAATTGATAATTTATTTAACTGATAAGAAAATGAAAGTAACATTAAGACAACGGCTCAAAGGCGATAAAATAAGCCTTTACTTAGAGTACTACTCCAATGGCAAACGCCAGTATGAGTATCTGAATTTGTACCTAACACCCGACCCCGTAAAAGGGAAGCTCACCAATGCAGTAAAAGAAGAAAATAAAAAGATATTGGCATTAGCCGAAACCATCCGCAGTAAAAGGCATTTGGAGATACAAAACAGCACTTATGATTTCCACGATAAGGAGAAGCTAAAAACGTACTTCATTATGTATATGGAGGCATTGGCTGAAAAGAGAAAAGACAGCAAAGGGAATTATGGCAATTGGGATAGTACAATAAAGCACTTGAAAAAGTATTGCCCAAGAGATATTCAATTCAGCCAAATTAATAAAGCCTTTGTTGATGGCTTCAGGGATTACCTGTTGAAAGAAGCCAGTACCAAAACCAAAAAGGCAATTTCAACCAATACCAAATACAGCTACTTCAATAAGTTCAGAGCAGCACTCAAACAAGCTGTGAGGGATGGCATATTAAAAACCAACCCTGCCGAAATGGTAGAAGGCTTGCCACAAGGCGAACCAGTACGAGAGTTTTTAACCCTTGATGAATTAAAGACCTTAGCCAAAACCGAATGTAAAAACGAGTTGATGAAAAGGGCTTTTATTTTTGCTTGTCTTACAGGTTTACGTTTCAGCGATATCCAGAAATTGAAATGGAGTGAAATGCAACAATCCACTGAGTTAGGGCATTACATCCGTTTCGTACAGCAAAAAACAAAAGGATCTGAAACTTTGCCAATATCTGATGAAGCCTATAATTTATTAGGAGAAAAAGGAAAGCCAACCGACCCGGTATTTCCCGATTTAATTTACTCCGATAGTCGCAATGCTGATTTGTACAGATGGATGATAAAGGCAGGTATTGAAAAGCACATCACATTCCACTGTGCAAGGCACACATACGCCACATTGCAGCTTACATTAGGTACTGATATTTTCACAGTATCAAAGTTGCTTGGACATAGGCATTTGAAAACAACACAGGTTTATGCTAATGTAATTGATGAAAAGAAAACAGTAGCAGCTAACAAAATAAATATTGGCTTATAATGGAAATAAAAATATTGAATAGCATTTTGTTCAAAGAACTTATGCCCTATACTTTTGATGCCAAAGGCACAAAAGCCATCAACGAGAAAATAAAAAAGGTAGGCAGCAAAGAACCCACCACAGAAGCCGAGTTGGTGCAACAGCTTCAAATATTGTTGGCTGATTATTCCGACCTCTCCAAATGGCTTACAAAGCAAAATACAAAGGGTACAAGCACTTTGAAAAATCATTGCTACGCAATAGATTTTCCAGCTTACAGCGATGCAGTAAGCAAGTTTTATAATGCCGTTATCAGCCTTGAAACACTTCGTGTTTACAATGCTTTTAATACCAAGATGCAGAAGTACAGCAAAAAGGTGGATATAGTGTACCACACCACCATTGCATTAAAGAACATCAAAGCACTTACAGTAAACACAGTTAAGGAGCTTAAGGAAAGAGGATTTGAGGAAGCACCTACCGAGCAAAGCTCGTTACCTCATTTTGTATTGCAGTTATTAAGGCAGCACCTCACTATTTTATTTTTTGATATACAGGAATTGAGCAAAGCCAGTATTGACAGCCCCACCAGTATTGAAGATTTTTATTTGTTGGATTTGAATTTACCAAAAGCACAGATAAATGAAATAGTAAAAGTTGAAATTGAAACAGAGAAAGCAGAGAAGCCAACCACCAAAGAGAAACTATCATTTGGCTTTAAAGGCACAGAAGCAAAACTGAAATCAGTAATTACACAGCTAAACAATCAAGTTGAGTTCTTGAATGAGGAAAAATGCACCACAGACCATTTAGTAACTATTCTAATATCAAAGGCGCTCACTACCAAAATGCACAAAGTGTATTTCGGTTGCGAAACAGTGCAGCTTAGATACATCATTGATAAACTTAGTGCCAGCTTCAATAATCTAACCCCAACAGCACTTGAAAAATCAGGTTTGTTTTATACTAAGACCAACAAACTTTTAAAAGCTCAAAATCTATACTCAAACAAAATTGAAAGACCAAAAAATCAGTCAACCATTGACAACATAATCAACCAAATGAAATAAAAAATAGTGAGATTAGGGAGTTATCTCAATGAGATATAACACTCTAATCCTTTGCCCCTACTGCATTGTAGAGTTTTGTTCCATCATTTTAAAAAATATAAAAAGATGGCAACAGAAAATTTAATTCTTGACAAGCTCACAGAAATTGCAAACAAACTGGATGAGCAAAACTTACTGCAAAAAACAGTATTAAACTTTAATGAGGCTTGCACATTCCTTGATGTAAGCCCCTCACATTTGTACAAACTTACAAGTACAAAGAGTATTCCCCATTTCTGCCCTCAGGGTAAAAAACTCTATTTCAAGCGTTCCGAGTTAGACGACTGGTTGCAGCGTAACCGTCAATCATCAACCGATGAAATTGATGCTATGGCTACCGAGTACATACTCAAGAACAAACGCAAATAGATTTTTTTAACCGATAAGAAAGAAAAGAAATGGCAAGTAGTACCATATTTAAAAACTTTACTATCCCGGTAGAAAAAAAATCTCTACTGCTGATAGGTAAAGACATTATTTCCGACAAGTACAAAACGGAAGTAGAAGAAATCCGCAATCTTATTGCCCAGGGCAATAAAGCAGAAGCCGACAACAAAAAGAAGCAGCTATTAGCTTTTACGCCTTCGGCTGTATTCAGCGAAAAAAGGCAAATGCCTTTTCTTGAAATGTATAGTGGCTTTGTGCATTTAGATTTTGACAAACTAACACCGGAACAGTTGCAAACTGCGTTTGCAATCATTAGTAAAATCTCCTACACATCACTTTGTTTCATCAGTCCAAGTGGCAACGGCTTAAAAGTATTTGTTGAAGTAAGCACCGAACTGGAACACCACGACATTGCTTATTTGCAAGTGCAGAAGTATTATGAAGATGCCACAGGATTAAAGGCAGACCCAAGCTGCAAAGATGTTACAAGGCTTTGTTTTGTGAGCCACGACCCCAACGCTTACAGGACCATCCAAAATGAGAAATTCATTGTGGCTTTGCCCCAATTTATTCAAGAACAACAATCGCAAACGCCTACGGCTATTGCTCCAGTTGTTCCAATAGAAACGGCAGAACCCGAAGACCTCAACATTACATTTTTATTCAATCAACAAATTCAATTCACAAACCAAAAAGCATCATACACCGATGGAAACAGAAATAATTATATTTATCTGCTTGCTTCTAATTGCAACAGAGTTGGTTTATCGCAATCCGATACTGAAATACTATGTACACAGCATTTTGATTTACCTGAAAGAGAAATTAAGACTGCCGTAAATAGTGCCTATTCACACCACACCCAGGAACACAAAAAGTTTGAACCAAAGCAAAAGACAAAGGATCAAGAAGAAACCCAGCCCGAAGAACAAATGCCAACTTTGCCCGATGCAGTGTTTGACACAATACCACAGTTTTTAAAACACATTACACAAGTAGCCACCACCAAAGAAGAAAGGGATATTTTATTGTTGGGTTCATTGGTTACGTTAAGTGTGGCATTTCCTAAACTCATTGGTAAGTATGGCGACAATCCAGTAAATACAAATCTGTTCATTTTCATTTCTGCGAAAGCATCAGCTGGGAAAGGTATTTTAATTCACTGCCGAAAATTGGTTGAACCCATACACTTAGCATTAAGAAACCAAGCCAAGATAATGAAGCAACAGTTTGAGGTGGATATGCAAGAGTACAACGCAAACAAGGGCAAAGATGCCAACACCGAAAAGCCACAGAAACCACCTCAAAAAATGTTGTTCATTCCTGCCAATAACAGTGCAACAGGCTTTTTAGAAATATTGGGTGATAGCGACAAAAGAGGGCTTATTTTTGAAACAGAGGGTGATACCCTTGCCAAAGCATTTAAAAGCGATTACGGAGACTTTAGCGATGGTTTTCGCAATGCTTTTCAACACGAACCTATCTCATATTATCGCAGAACAGACAAGGAGTATGTAGAAATTGACAGACCTTGTTTATCGGCTTTACTTTCCGGCACTCCTAAGCAAATTACAACCCTTATTCCTAATGCTGAAAATGGTTTGTTCAGCCGTTTTATGTTCTATGTAATGAATATGAAATTGATTTGGAAAGATGTATTTGCCTCAAAAACCGAGAACGGTTTAGATGTGCATTTTGAAAAGCTGGGGAATGAGTTTTACAGTTTGTACCAAACTTTACAAGCTAACCGCGATGTACACTTTTCTTTGACCCCATCACAGCAATTGCAATTCAATCAATTCTTTGAGAAAATGCAAACCCTGTATGTCAATATCCAAGAAGAGGAGATTATCAGTTCAGTAAGGCGTTTGGGCTTAATTGCCTACCGCATAATGATGATTTTTTCTGCACTCCGAATTATGGAAGATGGAAACATAGAACAGACCATTTATTGCAACGATACCGACTTTCAAAACACGTTGGATATGATTACAATTCTACTGAAGCATAGCAGTTATGTATATTCTCAAATAGCCCAGGAAACCTACAAGCCCAAACCAAAGCACAAGAAAGAGCAGTTTTTAGAAAACCTGCCTTACCATTTCAACCGCCAAACCTATGTAGCAGTAGCCCAAAGTTTGGGCATTACCGACAAGTCAGCACAGCGTTACATTAAGGAGTTTAAAGATGCTGATATAATCCAGTACGATGGCCACGACCAGTACACCAACCCCAACGCCAAAAATCCTCAATAGTTCCTATTTGAGGATTTAAGGATATGAGGAAGCGTAGTCCGCTTTTCCTCAAATCCTCATTTCCCCATTTGCTCAACAGTTTTTCACTTTGCTAAGTTATTTGGTTTTGTTTTCTTATATTTGTCAATATTTGACAAGTCAATACAAAAACGATGAACAGCCAATTTGGTGAACGGATTAGGTCACTCAGGGAGAAGCAAAATTTATACCTGCGGCAGGTTGCACCATTGCTTGAAATGGACACGGCACAACTGAGTAAAATTGAAAAAGGGTTGCGGCAACTCAAACGGGAACAGATACCCATCCTTGCCGAAATCCTCAAAGCCAGTAGTGATGAATTAATGACCCTATGGTTAGCCGACCAAATTTATGCTGTGGTGAAAGATGAGAAGCTGGCAAATGAAGCCATGCAGGTGGCGGAGAAAAATATTAACCTAAAGAAGAAAAAGAATAAGTGAAGAAATTTAAAACCATACATACAAGCAGAACAATGATGTACGCTGAGTTGGAAAAGGTGATGGCCTATTCTCTCGATGGCGATAATTTTTTGGAATCATTAGGGCATAATGTGACAGGCAAAAAATCTAACTCAGGTGTTGAAAAAACTGCAAACTATTTGAAACGGCTTTATGGCTTTGATATGCAGTATCCACCATTTGTTGCTTTCAAATACTTCTGGAAAATTTCAGACCCAAATGAAAAGCCTTTGATTGCTTTTGTTTATGCGGTTAATCAGGATGATTTATTGGCTGAAAGTGTTCAGGTATTGCAAACCGTAAAGCCTGGGGAAAAAGCAACAATAGAATTATTTGAAGAAGTCATTGAAAAGTATCATCCCAATCAATATTCGGCAAATACCCGTAGGTCAATGGCTCAAAACATTGCAAGCTCATGGAAACAAGCTGGGTTTATTGAGGGTAAGGTAAAGAACATAAGAACAAAGCCGGAGGTATCTTATCGTGTTGCTTGCTTTGCCTTTTTACTGGCTTACTTCAATGGTGATAGAGGTGATTTTATTTGGGGCAGTATTGGTGTAAATGCTTTATGCCTGTATGAAAGTAAACTTAGAGAATTGGCCATCGAATGTGCAAAGAAAGATTTAATGCAGTATCAATATGCAGGTAGTGTAACTGCAATCAATTTTACAAACCTCTTAAACAAAATTGGAATAAATGGCAACACGAATTGATCTATTGGTTGAGGCTTATGAAAAGGTTGTAAAAGAACCTTGGTCATCTGCATTGTCAGGCCAGGAAAGAATTTGGTTTTTAGTGTACGACCCAGCGGAACAGCGTAAAGTTGATTTACGATTAGGTGACTTTGAAACCTCTGCCATTAAAGCCGGCAAAAAATGGAAAGGCATTTCACTAAAACAATGCTTTCCGTCATGGATGGCAAACCATGAATACAAAGAAGATTATTTCAGCAACCCTGAATATATAGTTGACCAATTGGAGGCTGAGTTCATTCCTTTCGCTATTCAGTTTTTAAAAAATGAGCTAAAGAAAATTGAGCAGGATGAGGATACCTTGATTGCATTGAAAGACGTATCTGCACTTTTTGGTTTTGCTCGTTTATCTGAAGTTTTAAAAAGTTGCGACAAGGATTTTAAAGGACGCTTACTTATCTTTTTTCCAGGTGAGTTTGAACATAACCATTACCGATTACTGGATGCCAGAGATGGTTGGGACTATTTAGCAAGGCCAATAACATTATAAAATAACTGCAATGAAGAATAAAGAATTATTTACACTGAATCCAGAGCAAGTAAACCTCAAAAACGAAGGGGTTGCCAAGATCAGAACGATAAACGAAACGGACGATTTAGCCTTGGCTGAATATGAATTAAGAACATTTGTCTGTGAAGGCGAGTATCATGATGGTCTTAAGAAATTACTTGAGAGTTACGTACAGAGTATGGACAGTAACGTTCAACCAGCTTTTTGGATTAGCGGATTTTATGGGAGTGGTAAATCGCATCTTGCGAAAATGGCAGGTTACCTGTGGAGTGATTATAAATTTCCGAATGGGAATACAGCAAGAAATATAAAGGCACTTCCACAAGACATAAAGGATCTCTTTGTTGAAATTGAAAGGAGGCAAAATATCCAAGGCAGATTGTCTATTGCTGGAACACTTCGGGACTTCCCTTCTAAGGATATACGATACTCCTTCTTACAAATATTTTTAAATTCTCTCGGGCTGCCGCAACAATACCATCACTTCAAATTTGTTTATTGGGCAAAAACAGAAGGTATTTATGATAATTTGAAAGTTTTGGTTGAAGCAGCCGGTAGAGACCTCAAAAAAGAAATTGAGAATCTATATGTTTCTCCAATAATTGCTAAATCAGTGCTTGAGTTAATGCCAGAAATGGCAGAAAACGAAATGAAATTGAAAGAGCTTTTTAAAGCTCAGTTTATTAGAGTAGAAAGTATTGGGCGTCAGGATTTCGTAAATTCAATTCGCAATGAAATTCTTCCTCTTTATTACGGGACAAAAATCCCTTGTACTATCATCATTTTGGATGAAGTTCAACAATTTATTGGAAAAGATCCTGACTTAGCAGATAATGTTCAATTTCTTGCAGAGGATCTCTGTTCACGTTTTGATGGCAAATTTTTACTTATTGGAACAGGTCAAAATGCATTAAAGGATACACCAATTTTGCAAAAACTAATGGCTAGGTTCAGAATACCCATCGAGTTATCAAATACGGACATTCAGACAGTTATCCGAAAGACTATTTTGGATAAGAAGCCTACTGCCATTGCCCCTTTAAATACAAAGCTTGATGCAGCAGCGGGTGAAATTTCTCGCAACTTAGAAGGGACTGATTTTGGTTATCTCACAGAAGATAAAAAATCGATTGTAGCTGATTATCCTCTTCTTCCATCTACACGTAAGTTTTGGTATAAAGTTCTTCTTGTTACAGATGTGGCAGGCACATCAGGCCAGTTACGTGGACAGCTGAGGTTAATTGACGATGGATTGAAGACAATTGCTGAAAAGGAATTAGGCTACATAGTACCTGCAGATTTGATCTTCACACAAAATCGTTCTGATTTTATTCGTTCTGGCATTCTATTAAACGATACGAGCACTCTAATACAGGAACGAAAGGCAAAAGGAGGTGATTTTGAAATCGAGGGCAGAATATTAAGTGCTGTTTTTTTGTTGAACAGAGTAATATCGGAAGACAATAATACCGGACTCAAATCCAACGACAATACCATTGCCGATTTGTTAATTGATAATCTGAATGTAAACTCAGATGCATTCCGTACCAAAGTAAAAGGATTGATTAAAAAATTGGTGGATGAAAAGGTGCTGATGCCAATTAATGATGAGTACAAACTGCAAACAAAAATTGGTGCAGAGTGGGAACAGGAATTTACCAAGCAATACATCAAACTCAATAATTCCGGTGATGACCAGATCCAATCACTGCGTAGAGAGAAAATGGTGGTTCATTTCAAAGACAAGACGAGAGGTATTAGTGTTACACAAGGTACTTCAAGAATGGTCCGTGATTTTGAATTGTGGGACAAAGATACCATGCCCAACACAGAGCATAAATTGAACTTATGGATTCGGGATGGTTGGTTTGAAAATGAAACAACCGTAGAAAATGAAATTCGTGCAGCTGGTAACAATGCTCCATTGGCCTATGCCTTTGTAAAAAAATTCAGAGACCCTGAAATTAGAACGGAGATCATCAAATTCTTAGCTGCCGGTTTAGCTATCAATGCAATGGGTTTACCCTCTACACCTGAAGGTGAACAAGCAAAGAAAAGCATGGAAACCCGCCAATCGCAGGCTAAAACTGCTATACAGGATTTGATTGAAAAGATTTGCGATGAAACCATTGTGTTTCTTGCAGGTGGCAACAAGGTTCAATCAGGCACTTTTAAAGATAACATTCAAGAAGCCCTTAACAGCATTGCAGACAGACAATTTCCTGAGTTCAAAAGCAAAGCCGATCATCCAAACTGGGGTCAGGCTTTAACTAAGGCGTTGGCTGGAAATCCTGATGCATTAAATGCTATCAACTACACAGGTGATATAGACAAGCATCCTGTTGCTTCCGAAATCCTTCGGTTTATGGGCAATAGTTCTAAAACTGGTAAAGACATCCGTAACCAATTTATGAAAGCCCCTTACGGATGGCCTCAGGATGCTGTTGATGCCATGTTGATTATGCTGAAAAACATGCAGCATATTTCTACCAATGAAACAGATTTGAAAGTGGCTAAGATTAACCAGGCTTCTTTCAAAAAGGAAATTCACATTTTAGGTGCGAAAGAAAAAATTGCCATCCGCAAATTATTTCAGGATGCTGGTATAACCTGCCCACCCAACCATGATATATTTCCATACTCAAACGAATATCTCGATAAACTAAAAACCCTTGCCGCACAGGTAAGTGGTGATGCTCCCCGCCCAGAACCTATCAATATTGATTTCATCAGGGAAATTGAAAATAAAGAAGGCAATGAAAGACTCTTAGACATCCTGCAACAAAAAGACGACTTGCAAGCTAAGTTTACCGATTGGAGTGCAAAGTCAAAACTCGTAGGTGCAAGAGAACCTCTTTGGAACTTGTTGGTGGAATTAAATAACCATGCACCAGATGAACCGGAAATGGAGCAACTCAAAATTGAAACCGCTGCCATTAAAGATAACCGGTTGTTGCTTCAGGAACCTGATTTGATTCAGGCCATTCTAACGGCTATTACTGATAAGCTGCTGGCAATTCTAAACAAACGCAAAGAGCAATACAATGCCCTCTATGATTTGCGTATGGCCGATTTGCAGGCCAATGAGTATTTCAAAAAACTCACACCCGAACAAAAGCACGGCATTTTAGCCAAACATCAGTTGTTGGTAAAGCCAGAGATTAAAGCACTGGATGCTCATGCCTTGCTCAATCAGTTGCAGAAGGCTTCATTATATACTTGGGATACCAAAATAGCTGCTTTGCCCGGTCAATTTCAATCGGCTTTGGAAGATGCTATTTTGTTGTCTGCTCCGCAGGCAAAAACATACAGCCTTCC